>CAJHXH010000700.1_pt1 | contig 15150 bp, 10 predicted proteins | sample 9198571 | NCBI WGS metagenome assembly CAJHXH01 (sample SAMEA7708301, study PRJEB35096) | sediment metagenome | biome: marine neritic benthic zone biome [ENVO:01000025]; feature: sediment [ENVO:00002007]; material: shallow marine sediment [ENVO:03000034] sea grass bed [ENVO_01000059] ... | reverse complement strand
GCAACTGAAAAAACTAGCTTGGCGAATTCATTCCTACCACCCCGAAGCAATAAATTCAGAAGCAATCAAGCGAGCTAACAGTATTTGGGGTTTTGATCACGAACTGGTGATTGAGCGATTGGGCTTCTCATCGGTAGAAGAGTATTACGATGCCAGTAGTGCCTTATCTCTGTTGCCTCACCTAGAAAAACCGACTCTGATTTTGTACTCCTCTGATGATCCCATGTTTGATCCTACGATTGTACCTGACTTACAAACTGCCTGTGCTGGCAATCCGTCACTGGAACTGGTGCTTACTGCTCACGGCGGTCACGTTGGCTACATTAGCAGCAAAGTGGCTCAACGTCAAGCTAAAGATCGAGATTGCTGGTGGGCGTGGAATCGAGTGTTAGATTGGTGCGATCGGCAAATGGATAGTTGGACTAGGTGTAGTGACAAGACAAAATAACAAATTAATTTGATAGCACTAAGCATATCGACAATAATTAATTACTATAATCTGGGAATAATTATGACATCATTGACAGGTAAAATTACATTAGTTACAGGTGCAACTAGAGGCATCGGCAAAGGTATTGCGATCGCATTAGGAGAAGCGGGGGCAACAGTTTATATTACAGGTAGAAGTTTAGACCAATCTTTAGCTGAAGATGGTATCACAGGTAATCTCTTAGAAACGAAATTAGCTGTGGAAGAAGCTGGGGGAATTTGTATTCCTATTCAAGTTGATCATAGTGATGATGAGCAAATTCGCTATTTATTTGAGCGTATCGAAACCGAGCAAAACGGACAACTTGATTTATTAGTTAATAATGTATTTGCGGGGGTACAGGCTTTAAGAGATAACAATGGCAAACCTTTCTGGGAATGTGAGCCGAGTTTATGGGATAGCATTAATCATGTTGGCTTACGCAGTCATTATATTAGCAGTGTTTACGCTGCCCGTTTAATGGTTAAACGTCAACAAGGGTTAATTTGTACAATTTCTTCTTGGGGTAGTTTATCACCTATTTTTGGTGTGGCTTATGGAGTCGGCAAAACAGCTTGCGATCGTTTATCCTCTGATATGGCACTAGAGTTAAAATCAAATAATATAGCTTCTATCTCTTTGTGGCCCGGAATTGTCGGTACAGAACATATTACTCGTTTAGCGGAGGAAATGAAACTAAAGCAGGATAATAATATGAGTTTTGGAGATGGTTATAACTGGGAAACACCTTTATTGACAGGCAGAGTAATCGCCGCTTTAGCAAATGAATCAGAGATCATGAAATATACAGGAAAAATGCAGATAGTAGCGGAATTAGCTGAAAAATATAATATTGTTGATCAAGATGGGAATAAACCTGTTTCTTTGCGTTCTTTAAAATTTTTGCTTCTGAGTGTTTTTCCACAATTTAAAAAACAGTCTTGGTTAATTCCTAATTGGAAAATACCTTGGTTTATTTTGCTCTGGTTTGCTTTAAAATCCCCCCAAATCTAAAAGAAGTATAAAATCAATTTTCATATATTTAATATCCATTCTTCAACTCATTACTCAGTACGGGCTTAATATATTAAGCCCCTACGTTACTCAGTACGGGCTTAATAGTATTAAGCCCCTACCATCACCAGCCAATTTACTTTTTGAGCAAACCCTATTTATGTTTTATTTCCGATGAACGATCGCCGACCTTCCAGCTATGTCTAATAAGTCACCTTGATTGATGATGGCATAAATAAGCCATTTGTCGCCTAGTGGCATTGCTTGTTCTACAGTACATTCTAGATAGGCTAAGGCTTCGTTTAAAATCAGACAATTATTCTCAGCAGTTTTAGTGCTTAATTGGGAAAATGGCTCACCCGAAGCAGTAGAATGGGGATCAAAATAACGACGTAAGTTTAGTCCTTCTCTAAGAATATTAACGACAAAAGATCTGCCTGTTTCTTTTAGCAATTCGGCTTTTTGTTCTTCACTCAGTGAAAGCATGATTCCGGGGGGAGTGAAACTTGCTTGAGAAATATTACTGGTAAGAATACCTATATCTGTTTCTCCTTGTTTAAAAGTGACAACACACAGAGAACCAATAATGCGATTAACCGCTTGTTCTGTACGGGCAGAACTGAGACTATTGCTTGTTTCTAAAGTGAGAGGGCGATTTTTTTTCGATTTTTGCAAAGTTTGAGCAAAATCCGAGCCTAGTTTTTGTGCTTGTGCTAAATCCTCTTCACTAGGGGTAAAGCGAACTCTAAGAGTTTCACAACCAAAGCGGTAGTTTGCATCACGCAGTTTTCCTTCAATTATATCTACTGCTTCTCCACTCCAACCATAAGAGCCAAATACCCCTGCTAATTTATTTTTGGTTGCGGTATTGAGGATAATACCTAAAGCCGTTTGTATTTGTACTGGAGCATGACCACCTAAAGTAGGAGAACCAATAATTAAACCATCGGCAGATTGAACTGCTGTAGTAATTTCTTCAGAGGTGGCAAGTTCACAATTAATCAATTGGACATTAATTTGTTGTGCAGATAATCCTTGAGCGATCTCATGAGCCAGTTGGGTAGTGTTTCCATAGGCAGAAGCGTAAAATAAAGCTACAGTTAAGGTTTTGGTTTGTTGTTCTTGACACCATTGACTATAATCATAGGTGAGGCGACTCAGGCTATAACGGATTATCGGACCATGATTAGGAGCATAATACTTAGTAGTGAAATGCTTTAATTTATTGAGGGTGGTTTCTACCTGTTTGGTTTGATTACTATGGAGACAATCAAAATAATAACGGCGATCGCTATCTAATTGTTTCCAATCGTCATCCCAAAGAGCATCACTGCAAACATGAACCCCAAAGAATTTATCAGTATAAAGTATGGCTGTTGTAGGATCGTAAGTTAATAAACCGTCAGGCCAACGAGGAGTAGGAACAGGAATAAATTGTAATTGATGTCCTTGCCCTAAATCTAAATCTTGGTTAGCGACTTGAAAATTGTCCAGACCTTGAGGAAAAACAGTTTTTAAATTTTTAGCCGCAGGTTTAGAGCAAATAACCTGAATATGGGGAGCAATTTCTAAAATACGCTTTAAAGTGGTCATCCGATTAGCATTGATATGACCTAGAATTACATAATCTAATTGCTCTAAATTCAAATATTGTTGCAATTTATCTAAAAATATGGCGGTGAATGATTCTCCGGGGGGATCGATTAAAGCAGTTTTGTCAGCTTGAATTAAATAGGAGTTAGCGGTTGTACCTTTTTGTTGAGCATATTCAATTTCAAATTTAAGACGATCCCAAGTCCGAGAACGAAAAATAGTGGTATTATTGGCAATTTGCTCTACTTGAACATCACGGATATTGGTATTTTGACGGTCTAAGGTTACAGTGGTCATGATTTTATCCTCTGATAATTTATAAGTTTATTATTGTAGGTTCGTAGGGGTTGAACATTGTTCAACCCTTATAGGACTTTTGGAGATACGGGCTTAATAATATTAAGCCCCTACAAACCTCCGCCCTAACTAAATTGTTTTTTTTGGTGTTTTTCCGATACTTGTTTTTCGGGATCAATTCCTTCAAAAGTAGCAGGTAGCCAAACTCTTAAAACCATTAACACCCCTAACACAAGTAGAAATGCACAGGTAGCTAGAACTTGAGTTGAGCCTGTTTCTAAGACACCATTAACAAATACTTCCCTTAACACAGAAACAATGGAAACTTCTACGGCAACACCAATAGAAATTCGTTGTTCTTTAAGATAAATAATCAGTAACCGAAATAACTCCACCAAAATTAGTAAGGAGAGAATATCTGCGGTAATAGTGTGAAACTGTAAAGGAGTGAGTAAGGCGATAAACAGAGTCTTGATTTGTAGTACCATAAAGGCAAATAACCCAAAACAAAGACTGATAACGATTAGATCTTGGATTAGTTCTAAAGTGTGGACAATGCGGTTAAGATTTAACCAGCTATATCTTTCTATTGGGGAATCTATTACTGATTTGTACATAATTCGTGTATTCATTACTTATTGTTTATTACTTATTACTTATTACTTATTACTTATTACTTATTACTTAGTAATGATTGCCAACTTTGCGATGATGTACGGCGGTTTTGGCTTCGGGATGAGCAACTCGCCCATTTTCGACTGTGCTATAGACAATCCAATGATCGTGGCAATCTTGGCGACTCTCTACTTGACATTCCATATAGGCTAAGGCTTCGGCTAAAATGGGAGAACCGTAAGTGCTTTGATAGGTTTTGATCCGGGCAAAGCGATCTTGCCCCGGTGCAAAACGCTTGAGAAAATGCTTCATTAATCCTTGGTAGTTATCCTCTTCTAAGACATTTAAGACAAAGCGATCGCCTACTTGTAATAATGATTCAATGGCTCTATCTTTAGCTACAGCGATCGCCACTCCCAAGGAACTAGCTTGAATAACCCAAGAAGCAAGCATCGCACTCTTTACTTCCCCTTTAGTAGCAGTGATAATATATAACCCACCACTGATACGCCCCAAGGCTTTATCTAAACTATTATCAAGGGATTTCATTTTCTTGACATTACGATCGCGGGTTAACCATTGCCCTAAATCAACTCCAGCTTCCTCGCCACACTTTTCTATGGTGGGAGTAAATGTTTCTTTGATCAAAATGGGGGGGAATGCTTCAGTTAAACCAATTTCTTGAAATTTATTGCGTAAAGGATAAATTGGTTCGTCTTGCCAACCACCTGTTTCAAAAAGTCCAATTGCCTGTTTGCTATGGGCAGAAGCTAAGATCGTACTTAAAATAGCATGATCTTGAACATCAGTTTGGGAAGGCATCCCGATAACTAAACCTGCGGCTTGACTGACAATTTCCCTCGTTTCCCCAGTATCGATGTCGCCATATTCAACTAATTCTACACCGACTCCTGTTTTTTCAATTCCTAGGGCGATCGCTCTGGCAATTTCTTCACTATGTCCATAATCTGAACTATAAAACACCGCCGTATAAGTTTCAGTTTTAGTCTGGGCTTCACTCCATTGTTTATAATAGTTAACCCAATCATTAAGGGAATATTTTAAAAGAGGACCATGACCAGTGGCAATTAAATTAAGCTCTAACTTATTAATGCGTTTAATTGCACCTAAAACCGAACGAGCATTTGGACCCATTAAACAGTCATAATAATATTTAAAATCAGGTTCTAATAAAGACGGCTCTTCATCATAGGTATGATCATCACAATAGTGCATCCCAAAAGCATCACAGGTAAACAAAATTTGCGTTTTACTGTCATAAGTAAAGATAGTATCGGGCCAGTGTAAATTAGGAGCAGAAACAAATTCTAACTCATGACCGTTACCTAAATCTAGTTTATCCCCACTTTTTACCATTTGAGATTTAAAGGGTTGATGCACCATATTTTCTAAAAATTTAATCGCAACTTTAGCACCAATTACCGTTACATGGGGAGCTAATTGGAGAATATCTTTAACTAAGCCACTATGATCTGGTTCAGTGTGACTAATTATGAGATAATCTAAACTAGATAAATCAATTAATTCTGTTAAACTTTCAAGGTATAAAGACTCAAATTTTCGATGGGTAGTGTCAATTAGAGCCGTTTTTTGCCCTTGGATAATAAAAGAGTTGTAAGTTGTACCATTCCTTAAACCAAACTCAATATCAAAGCGATCCCTATCCCAGTCTAAAGAACGTATTGCGGTGGTTTCGTTTCCAATATTTACTTTTTGCATCGTTAACCGATGAGAAGTTTTTTGGTTTTTATCCTTTGTCAATATAAGCATAACTAATTTATATTTACTTTGTTAATCATTTTTACTTATGCCTATTCTAACCTCATTTTTTAAGTTTTGTAAAATACCGATTTCATAGATTAAACATAACTTTCTTTTATATTACTTTAGAATGAATATAAAATAATATTAATAAATACGTCGTACTCAGATCTTGCACCTATCCCATAAGAGGTTGTTTGAGAAGTCCTTTAGCCCGTATTTCTGGATCACAGATCCCCCGCGCATCCCCCTTATCCCCCTCTTATCCCCCGCGAGTTCGGGGGAAGATAGTGGATGCTTCGCTTTTGTTTAACGGGGACTTTAAATTCATTTCCCCCCTTTTCAAGGGCTGACAGGGGTAGGTTTTTTACTCCAGTGGTGTAGGTGAGACAAGGATGAGAAGGTGGGAAAGTGGACAAGGAGGGAAAACCGTACAAAAACAGTTCGGTTGAGTATATTACAAAAATCCTTACCAAGATTAAAGGATTCTCAAGATTAAGAGGATGAATTTTGCCGATTTCCCAAATACTTCGCAGATGTTTATTGTTTCTTAAAATCCTGCAAATCCTGCAAATCTCGTAAATCCTGCCTCATTTTTCGTGTGTAACATCTTCCTTGTCTCCTTGTCTTCCCCTCCTGGGAGGGGTTAGGGGTGGGTTGTCTCCGGAGTCTTGCCTTCACCTAAAAGTAAAAAACCTGCCCTTGTGAGCCTATAATCCCCCCAAGGGGATAGGGCAAAAGGTAATAATTTCATTGAAAATTTAATTCGCTCATTCGCTCATTCGCTCATTCGCTCATTCTAACTGACTTTCACTCTGTGATAACAATACAATTTCGACCTTTATTTTTCGCCTGATACAACCGCACATCTGCCGCATGATAAAGACTTTGAATCTCTTCACCATCATTGGGAAATTGAGCAATTCCCCCACTAAAGGTAACAGAAAAAACTTTTTCTTCTGATACAGTAAATTGGTACTTACTTAATTTATCCAAAACTACTTTTAATCTAATACTTCCATCCTCTTTCGTTGTGTCATACATAGCAATTAAAAATTCCTCTCCGCCCCAACGTCCGATCACATCTTCTTGTCTGAAAGATTGATTAAGTAGTTGTCCCAAATAACTTAAAACCCGATCGCCCATTTCATGTCCATAGCTATCATTAATTTTTTTAAAATGATCAAGATCTAACAAAGTTAAACTTAAAGGTTGTTTTTGTCTTTTAGCTAAACGAAGCAATCTAGTTAAATCTTGTAAAGTTTTGTGCCGTAAACTAACTCCAGTTAATTCATCTATTTCCGTCAATTTCCAGAGTTTTCGCTGGGATAAACGAATTTGCACTCGATTTAATAACTCCATTGGGATAATTGGTTTGGGCAAAAAGTCATCCGCCCCAACTAAAAAACTCCGCTCAATTGTTTCGGGATCATTATATATTGATGAAATGATAACAGGTAAACGATTCCAGTGCGGATCATTACGAATGACTTGACATAAATCAAACCCAGTTAAATCCTCTATATTCATATCCGAACTATAATCCTTAAATGGATAAATGGGAGATAATTCCACATCTAAAATTAATAGATCGGGAAGAGTCTGTTCTAGGGTTTCCCAGAAATTTTGAGGCTGATCTAAAAGAATTACTTGATAGCCATGAGGTTCTAATGAACCCCTTATCAGTTCTAGTGAAGCAGGATCATCATCTACTACTAATAAACGAAAAACTAATTGATGGGCTTGTTCTAAGACTTGAGTGATAGTGGTTAAAACTTGAGCCGGAGCGATCGGTTTTTGTAAGAAGCATTGAATACCTAAACGTGACGCTTTTACCCTTTTGCTTAAAGATTCCTCAGCCGTTAAAATAATCACAGGAATTTTTTGATATTGCTCTCGGCTTTCGGCTAAAAAATCTAAACCATTTTCTGCTGATTGGGGAAAGTTGAGATCAAGAATGATCAGATCAACCGGTTGAGTCTTGAGTATTTGTCTAGCTTGTTGAAGATCTGAAGCCATATGCACTTGAAAATCTCTTAATTTTACTTCCTTGGCGATCTGTTGGGCGAAGATCAGATCGTCTTCTATAATCAAAAGATGAGAATTTACAGTTTGAGTAGGGAGACAATTTTCTTCTTCAATTAGGATTTGTGGAGAAGAATCACTTTCGAGATGCTCCTGCAATTCCCGTACCAGTTGCTTTAATTCTTGACATTGACTTTGTTTTAAAGGTTGCTCTAGTTTGAGTATTTGCTGAATTTTACGACTTAAACGGCAAGGGTAATGAAAGCCTAAACTTCCCAAAGAGCCAATCATCGTATGTACTTCCCTTTCCGCTTGCTCTTGTTGTGCTGGTGTGAGTTTTCCCTTCTCTAAAGCAGCAATTGTTTCTTGGATAATTTTCAGGCGATCGATGTATGACTGACGATATTTTTCCCATAATTGCTTTATTTTGGAGTTAACAGAGGAGGAATAAGACTTTTGTTGAGCATCTGAGTTCTCTATTTTGCCTAATTCCTGATTAAACTCTGATGAAGCAACCTGTCGAGTTAGATCATCTTGATTATTTACTTCTAGGGGTTTTAAACGATAACCTAATTTATAAATTGTCTCTATAATATCCCAAAGTCCTACCCCTTTTAACTTTTGGCGCAATCCCTTAATCTGAGCCCGTACTGCATTGTCACTAGGCGGATCATCGAATGTCCAGATCCAATCTAATAAACGACTAATACTAAAAATTTGGTTAGGATTGCGTAAAAAAAGTTTTAATAATTCATATTCCTTTGGTTTTAGATGAATTTCTGAGCCTTGGTAAGCAACTTGACCATTAACAGGATTTAAGGTTAATTCGCCCCAAGTTAAGATCCCAGAGTGCATTACAGGTTTGCGGCGTAATAATGCCCTGATTCTGGCTAATAACTCCTCTATCCTAAAAGGTTTGACCACATAATCATCCGCTCCAGCATCTAAGCCGATAATCTTATGTGTCAGGGTATTCCGTGCAGTCATTAACATTATCGGAGTGTCAAAATTCAGAGGTGGATTAGAAAATTTATCTACCCGTAACTTTTGACAAAAATGAACCCCATCAAGTTTAGGTAAACCCCAATCAAGTAAAATCAAATCATAAGGAATGACCTCCGCTAAGTCAAAACCAGATTGACCATCGTAAGCCAAATCAACTTGGAAATCTTTTTCCAGAAGGATTTGCTCTAACTGTTTAGCTAGACTTTGATCATCTTCCACACAAAGAATTTTCATTGTAAAAAATCAGCTAAGAATAATATAGTTTGGACTGTAATAATTTCAGGCTCTTCTACAATCAGTATAGTAATTTAAGAATAAATAATCTTTTTAATCTTTGTCTAGATTGCTCTCGCCGTAGGCGCACCTCTGGTGATCAAGTCTAATAGATCGGGTTTAACAAAGTGAAATCTAAAATTTATCAATTATCCCGGAAAATAAAATGAATGCTTACAAAAAATATATGACAATAGATAACCCTCAACAGTTGGTTTTATCGGATTTACCATTTTCATCAGGGCAGAGGGTAGAGATTATTATTTTAGCTGAAGAAAATGAGGAAATTAATCCTAAACTAGAAGAGTTACGGCTAAAAATTGATAGTGCCACAGAACAAATTTTAGCGGGTAAGGTGACTGATGGAGAATTAGTTTTTGAGCAGTTACAAGAAAAATTGCGAAATGAATATGGACTGGAATAATGGGGAATTATCAATTTTCTGAAGATGCCATTAGGGATATAAATCAAATTTGTGATTATCTTGCCCTAAATAATCCTCGCTCCGCTAGTAATCTGTTTGATGCTATTCGCCAAAAATGTAAGTTACTGGCTAATTTTCCTAATATGGGAAAAAAGTATGAACAAGTTAGACCAAATTTAAGAGGGTTTTTAGTCAAAGATTACATTATTTTTTATTCTCCTCATAAAGAGGTAATTTTTATTCTTATAATTGTTAGTGGTTATCGTAATTTTGAGACATTATTTAGTAAAGAAATATAATTAATACACTTAAAATGTAAGTATGTTTAAACTTAAATTTCAAAGCATTGTCGGAAATAATTAGTCACCACCAGAAATAAAAATCCTAATGAAAGCACTAATTCAACACCTTCTTGATCTTTTAAAATAAAAAAACCAAATCCATTGGTATATTCCAAAATGATAAAAATAATTAGGCAAGGCAGGAAAAAACTAGAGACAAACCAACTAGGAATAAAATATTTAATGAATTTGAGATAGGGTTTATGAGTCATTTGGCGAACAATTAGCCAACCAAAGCTACCGATAAAACCTATTACAATATAAGCATTATGCAAATAATGCCTGAACCACTCTAAATTATGAATAGTTGTTTCTTCTTGAGAATTATAATCTAGGAAAAAATCAGGGGATTGCCATCCGAATAATCTTTGCCCCCAACTGATTTCTTCTAAACCAATAAACAACAAACCAAAGGCAAATAGGTAGTAAAGAATTCCCCACATTTTCTGTTTTTGTCTGAGAAAATAATTGGCGATCGGCACTGAAAAACCAAAGGCAAGGAGATAAGCAATGCTAGTACCATATTCAATCAAACCGCCTTCGGTGTTCATCATGATATATTCACGGCTATCATGACCCAATATTACTTTCATACTCAAAATCAATAACATTATTGAAAATGGCAAAGAGAAAATTAAACGCTTCATCTTTTCTCTTCCTGAGAAACAGGAATAACGTACAACTTTTCCGATCGCTTTTCCTTTTCCTAACAGAAAGATAATTATGCCAATAATTAAGGCAGTAATATTACCCCAAGTCCAAGTCCATCCGGGGTATTGTTCTAATAAGGGTAATATTTTTACAGTTTGGGCTACCACTACTACTACCCCCAAAACCATAAAGATTATAGCAATTACCTTGCTAAAAAAGTTTATTCTGTGTTTTAACGTGTATTCTTGTTGTTCCACTACTTAGCCAATAATTAATACTACACATAATTTAGCTTAAACAGTTATTTTACTCTTTAACGGTCAAAATCCTATCTGAACAAAAAATTCTTTCTGCTGAGTGCCTTCTTTTAAAGGTGCAAGATCTCAGTTAAAGCAATCTTGAAGAAGGTATCATAAAGAATTTATAAAGTAAAGGTTAAGAGTGTGTTAAGATAATCAGCTAAACATAAATTTAACAAATTAATTTAAAAAATTAATGGATTCTTATCAACACAAAACATACCTAGAAAAACGCATAAACTTTTTTGTTAAATTGATCGGCACAACTTTAATGCTTTTTGGCATAGCAACTGTTATAGTACAAATAGTCAAGTTTTTTCTCGAAGGAAAAGGAAACTATGGTCTATTATTTGGGATAATCATTGGTTTTGCTTTTATTCTTTTAGGGCGAAACCAAACAATGAAAAAACTGATAAAAAAGAGTATTTTTTCTGTTAAAACCAAATTAAAGTTAGGAATTTTTCTTTTTCCTTTTTGCTTAAATTTGATAGTAACTCTCATTATATTTATTGTCGGAGTTGAGTCATGGAAAAAAATGGATACAGAAGGAGGAATTATTGAATACGCTACTAGCTTAGCTTATCTTCTCGGTTTTATTTTTGCTTTGCCTATAGGTAAGTTATTTTTCAATAAAAATAAAAAATTTTTAGGATTTTTTTATTATTTACTTGCAGGTTTTTGTTTATTTATAGGATTAGAAGAACTTAGTTGGGGACAAAGATTTATTGGCATTGAATCTCCCGAGTTTTTTGAGAACTATAATTCCAAATCAGAACTTTCCCTTCACAATTTAGTCTGGTTAGAATCTTATTTATATTTCGGTTTTATTATCTTAGGAGCATTAGGAGGAATGAGTTGGTTAATTGTCAAGCTAATTGATAAAAAGAAAAAAATGTCTCCATTTCTATATCGATATCTTTTTCCTAGTTGGTTTATCTCTTCTTTTTTCCTCATCGTTTTTGCTTATTTTTTAACACTGCAATATATCAGTCAATGGGAAATTATTATGACTCCTATCAAAGAATGTATGGAATTAACTTTATCTTTAGGATTTTTATGGTTTATTCTGATTAGCTTTTTCCGTCAGCCCTTTGACTTTGATGTTTAGAGCTGATTTATAAAGTAAATCTTTTGACCAGATCCAACATAACAATGGTATTGGGTTACGGCTAATTTAAAATTTAATGGTAAAAGTTGTTAATGACAAAAAAAATAGAGGATATGAGCATCGCCTTTTTAAAGGTGAAACTCTCGAAAAATAATTCCGGACTTCCAAGCCGACGGCTTGGGTAATTCATAATTCAGATTGCTTCGTGCCTCGCAGATTGCTTCAGGTTGCCACGCCTTCGGCTCGCAATGACATTCCTCGCAACCTTCGGCCTTCGGATTCATAATTCATAATTCTTTTGACTGGTTGCCTAACCCACCCTACAACAATTTAATCTTTTGTTTATAAATGAACTCTTAGGGTCAAAGATTATCAATCAATAAAACATTTCTCAATGCTATAGTATAATGATATATATAAAGCTGCATAGTGTTACTCTAGATTCCGAGCCATGGATATAACTATTGCTATACAATTAGCCATTGCTCTAGCTTTGGGGATAATTATCGGTTTAGAGCGAGGATGGGCGACTCGGACTGAACCCAAGGAACAAGGAAGTGGAGGGGTGAGAAATTTTGGATTGGTGGGGCTGTTAGGAGGATTAGCTGCTCTTTTAGCTGATAAATGGGGAATGGGCATCTTAGCAGTGATTTTTTTTGGTTTTTCGCTTTTGGTCGCAACTTCTTATGTTCTTACCGCTATACACACCCAAGACTATGGCACAACTACCGAACTGGCACTATTAATCACATTTGTGCTGGGGGCTTTAGTTATCAGAGGATTGGCGATCGAAGCAGTTGCGGTGGCGGTAGTAGTGACTTGGCTCTTAAAAGTTAAACAAGAATTGCATCAAACCCTAGTATTACTCAAACGTCAGGAATTAATTGCGACGCTTCAGGTATTGTTAATAGCTGTTGTTGCTCTGCCCTTACTGCCAAATCAAGATTTTGGACCTTGGCAAGCCATTAACCCCCATGCCATTGGCTTACTGGTGTTATTGGTGATCAGCATTTCCTATGTAGGATACTTTGCCATTCGGATTTGGAGTCAGAAAGTGGGGCTGTTGCTTACGGGATTATTAGGGGGTTTAGCGTCCTCTACGGCAACAACCATTGCCTTTTCTCGCATGGCGAGGAAGCAAAAAGGAGATACAACTTGGCTCGCCATAGGTATTGCCCTAGCTGCGGCTACCATGTCCCCACGTTTATTACTAGAAGTAACCTTGGTTAATGCCACACTAGCGAGACAATTAGTTATTCCTTTAGTGGTGTTGGCATTAGTCCCCTTAGCTGCAGGATTAATTCTTTTTTGGAGAACTCCAACGCAGTCTAATGTTGCCTTGAAAGTCTCTAATCCCGTAGAATTGGGAACAGCTTTTCAGTATGCAGGCCTGTTGGTTGTTTTATCTGTTTTAATTCATGGGGCAAAAGCTTGGTTTGGGGAAGCAGGTGTATATTGGCTCTCGGCTATTTCTGGGTTAGCTGATGTAGATACAGTAAGTATTGCCCTAGCCCGTGCTGTGAATGGGGCGATGACTATCTCAGTAGCAAGCCGAGGGATTTTAATTGCTGTGTTGATGAATACTATTATGAAAATTTTTCTGGCGAGGTTGATTGGTGGCGTTCAATTAGCCCGTCGGTGTGGAACAATTTTATTGGGGGCGTTGGGCATCAGTTGTTTGACTATGTTAGTTACCTAAGTTGGCGGCAATTAATTGATTTAGAATTAGGCAACCAAAGTCGATCGCTTCTGCATATTTTTTATTAGACTGACATCTTGCACGCCTAACAAAAATACTTAATAAAAATAGGAAATAGGGAATAGAGAATGGGCAATAGTGAGGATAAAAAATTATAAAACTGCTTTTTTTAGCTTTAAAACTATTAATGCTTCGTCTTTCTTCTTTTATTTCCTTCTGCTGAGTGCCTTCTGCCTTCTGCCTTAACTTCACCGAGGTTTAATGGCGTAGGTGCAAGATCTGAGTAGTAAGGGCTTTAGCCCTTGTGCCAAAAGTCTTCTGAACTCGTTTTCGATTTACCTGAAATCTTGCCTCAGTACATAAATACTTGACAAGCTAAATGGTAAAAATCAATTTTAGTACAGTTTCAGTCAATTTTTATTCCTATTACTTTTTATATTACTTATATCTTGTACCTCGCTCAAAATGGACTGGTGAAGGTAGGCAAAAGGCAAAGGGCAATGAGACAAAAGGTGTTATATTGACTTGAAAAGCATCATAACTGAACTTCCACCTTTCACTCACTACAATCTTTAAACTGAAAGCATTGCCCCGTCTATCTTTTCATTCTTTTATTTATGGGTATGATACCCCTGTAAGTCCTTGACAAACAATATCCGTTTGCGATATGCTTAGAATAGTGAGGTCGTAAAACTAAAACCCTTGCCAAACAACAGTTTCAGGGAAGTGTCCCCAGTAAAATCGAAGCGAAAAATATTAAAAACCTGACGGGCAAGGCTTTCCGTGATTTAGGGTTGTAGAAGTTCAGTCATAATTGATTTCTGACAATTTGTCTATTTAGTTTTTTTGTTAGGCGTTCAAGATCTCTGTATTACCTATTATTTAACCTCAACCAAGGTTTATAAGGTAGGTGCAGGATCTGAGTTTACGACAAACTTTCCTTTTATTTAAGTTGAGCGACTTAATCTGCACAATACGATCATTCAGTTGACAATAAGATTAACAGAACTCAAGATTCATTTACTTAATGTTGAAATCGAAAATTAGAGAAAATTTTAAGTTTTGTAATCAAAAGCATAAATAATGCTTCTTGAAACAGTAATAACATAAAAACCAATAATTAATCTCATTGATATTCAAACAACTAAAGTAGAAAGGAGAAAAACTATGTTTATTAGAAAAATTCCCAAACCAGTATTTATTATTGTCGGAGTAGTAGTCGGACTTGCAGTCATAGGTAAACTCGCTCGCTCTAATAATCCTGAACTATTATTAACCAAAGGGCAAGAACATCTAAATTCAGGTGAATATAATAAGGCTCTGAGGTTTTGTCAGAAAGTAACCAGAAAAAAACCAGATCAAATAGAAGCATGGAATTGTAAGGCAGAATCAGCTTTATTTGCGGGGGAAACAGAAGAGGCAAGGGATGCCTATAATAAAATACTGGAATTTGATTCAGAAAATATTGAGGCTATTATCGGAATCGGAGATACTTTCATTCAATCAGGGCAATTATCAGAGGCAGGAGAGCAATATGCAAAACTACTTAAGGATG
>CAJHXH010000521.1_pt1 | contig 15152 bp, 13 predicted proteins | sample 9198571 | NCBI WGS metagenome assembly CAJHXH01 (sample SAMEA7708301, study PRJEB35096) | sediment metagenome | biome: marine neritic benthic zone biome [ENVO:01000025]; feature: sediment [ENVO:00002007]; material: shallow marine sediment [ENVO:03000034] sea grass bed [ENVO_01000059] ... | reverse complement strand
GGCAACCCCCCTATAATCCCCCCAAGGGGATATGGCAAAAAGAATTAAGCTGATCGAATTAAAAAATTTCTACATTCTACATTTTAAATTCTACATTCACCCATTGCCCTCACAGAGGCGTTTTCAACACGATCACCGAGCAGTATTGGGTTGGGTATCAGCACGCAACCCAACATTCCCCTTAATTGCTAACATTGATTCGTGTCATCTAAAACAATTAATAAAATGACCATACCGCAACAGAGTGGTTTTCCCATTTTTTAAAATTAAGAAATATTAAGAAAAATCATGGAGTAATTGACATCAAATAGCTTTTAATTTACAATAGTTCCGCAAATTGCTAAATATTGGATCTAAACCATCTAACTAATCTCAAGGAGGACAATATGGTACTATATCAAGTGGAAAACCAGTGGGGAGGCTCTTCTGCTCCATGGAATGAAGGCGGTAAGTGGGTAATCGGTGGTCGCTCTAACCAGAATGTTGTTGCTATCGATGTTAAGTCCGATGATGGTGGCAAAACTTTAAATGGAACTATGACTTATCAGGGAGAAGGTCCTATTGGTTTTCGGGGAACCCTATCTGGTAGTAATAATTACATAGTTGAAAATCAATGGGGAGGAACTTCTGCCCCTTGGAATCCAGGAGGTACATGGGTGCTCGGTTACCGTACTAACCAAAACGTCGTCGCTATCAATATTAAGTCGGACGATGGAGGAAAAACCCTGAAGGGAACCATGACTTACGAAGGTGAAGGTCCGATTGGTTTCCAAGGATCTATGTCTGGAGGTGGAGCTTATACCGTAGAGAATCAGTGGGGAGGTTCATCTGCCCCTTGGAATCTAGGTGGAACCTGGGGTTTAGGCTCTCGTGACAATCAAAATGTAGTTGCCATCGACATTAAATCTAATGACGGGGGTAAGACACTAAACGGAACCATGACTTATCAAGGAGAAGGTCCGATCAGCTTTAAAGCAACTTTATTAGGGAGTAATAACTATAAAGTGGAGAATCAGTGGGGGGGTTCATCTGCACCATGGCACCCCGGAGGTATCTGGATTGTAGGCTATCGCAATAACCAAAATGTTGTTGCTCTCAATGTCAAATCCGATGATGGTGGCAAGACTTTAAATGGAACCATGACTTATCAGGGAGAAGGTCCGATCGGCTTTAAAGGCTCGTTAAATTAATTACGATCATCCATAGGTTACCTGAGTGCGATCGCCTGTAGTGGGATCGCCCGTAAATTGGTTTAAGTGCGATCGCTTGCTTGTAGGTTGGGTTAAGGTAAACAAGCCAACATTTCCTTAATTGATAACATTTACTTGTTGTTGTTTTTATTTTGCTCGTAAGACAAAACCATCATTTTTACGACACAGAATTAATATTAAGAAAAATTATAATTTTATTGACATAGGAATAACTTTTTATTTATAATAAATGCTCTAAGATGTTGAAAAAACTAGAATTTATGATGAGAACTTTACTGTCACAAATTAAACAAAAGGTAAAAGCAATGACAGGGGATATACCTAAATCAGAACGTATGATGAAATCATTTTTATCACATCTTAAACAAACAGGATATACACCTGAATCTGTACTTGATATTGGTGCTTATAAGGGTAGGTGGACAACAACTTGTAAAAAAGTTTTTCCTAATGCTCTGTTAAAAAAATACACGAGATTTGTGTAAATAATACAATTGTTCAGCAAGATATTGCATTTAAAAAATCAGTGCCAGCAAATTAATTACTGCGATCGCCAGTAAATTGGGTTAAGGCAGGAAACCGAACATTATCTCTCATATTGTTTTCTATTGATGTATTAATATTCCACAACCAATAAAAGTAATACCTACTAACCGATTTAATCGGATTTTTTCTTGCAAAACAAACTTTGCCCCTAAAAGACTCATAATATAAGTAAGGGCTGTAGCAGGACGAATAAAACTAATATCTGACCAACTTAAAACCGAAATAAAGTTAAAAAAAGCTACGGTTTGACAAAAAATCCCCAATAAAATAGCTGGATTAGTGGCAATACGAAAAGCTAGTTTTAACATCTTTATAAACGGCATCTTTTCAATTTTCCCAATTTGCTTCATTGCCACCCCAAATAGCACATCGCCAGCAGAATCTGAAAAGGAAATAATAAAAATAGACAGCCAAGATTTAGAAATAACCAGACCAAAAGGAGCTAAAAAAGGTACGTTTCTTGTGTTAATTTTGGGTAATTTAATCCCATTAAATCTTGATTTTTGACTTTCACTTAATCCCACGAAGAGTACGCCAATTGTTATGATTGAAGTGCTGAGCCACCGTGTTCCAGAAATTTGCTCTCCTAAAATAAGCCAAGCTAATAAGGCATTAAGGACAAAACTAAAAGCTTGAATCGGTAAAACATAACTGAGATCTAATTTAGAAATAGCAGTTAAATATAGACACAAGGAACTTATTAAACTAACAAATCCCATCAAAATCCAAAAGTTGGTGACTAAATAAATAATTAATGTAGGCCAAATTAAAGGATCTAATAAATTGAGTTCACCAAAATTGATCATTCCCTTACTTAAACATATATCCCCCCAAACTTGGGTCAAAATCAAAGAACTCAGTAGAATAAAAATTTTCACAGTTTTTGTTTATCTGTATTGCAATATTATTGTGTTAGTCATCCTAAGATTGATTATTCATCATATAGCAGAAGGCAGAAGGCAGAAGGCAGAGGGCAGAAGGCAGAGGGGAGCTTAATAATTGTAGGTTGGGTTGAGGAACGAAACCCAACAACACTCTAATCGATGTTGGGTTGCACTTCGTTTAACCCAACCTACAGAAAGCAAATTTTAATTCGCTAACAAAGTTATTAATTTAAAATCTAAGTGGGTAATTCTAAATTCGATCGGCTAAATTCTAAATTCTTTTAGGCTTTTGCCAAGGTACGATCGCTACGTTCTTTGAGATAGGCGAAAAATTCTCTACCCTCCCGTAGGCGGCGCACCAGCATTTGTGGATCACCTAACATTTCCTTGACGATCGGAATAATAGTCTTAGGACGAAAATAAAATCTACGGTACATCTGTTCGATCGAATTTTCAATGTCAGTCGCCGAGAGGTGAGGGTATTGCAGGGGAGATAGCTGGATTCCAGAATTAGCGACTAAATCACTATTAGTCAGCCATCCGTTAGCTTGGGCTTGGCGGTAAAGTTCGGTTCCAGGATAGGGAGCGGCGATCGATACCTGAATAGTATGAGGGCTAACATCGCAGGCAAAACGAATAGTCTCTTCAATAGTTTCTGGGGTTTCATTGGGCAAACCGACGATAAAAGCTCCGTGAACTTTAATGCCTAGTTTGTGGCAGTTTTGCATAAATTTGCGGGCAACTTCTAACTTAATTCCCTTCTTAATACCATCAAGAATTTGCTGATTACCCGATTCAAAGCCCACCAACAGCAGACGCAAGCCATTATCTCTTAGTTCCTTGAGGGTATCATAATCAAGGTTGGCACGAGCATTACAACTCCAAGTTAAGTTTAGTTTTTTGAGATGTTTACTAATAGCAATTACTCGTTGCTTGTCGATGGTGAAAGTGTCATCGTCGAAGAAATATTCTCGTACCGAATCTCCCCAAATGGATTTTGCCAGAGCCATCTCCTTGCCTACTGCTTCAGGACTTTTAGCTCGGTATTGGTGTCCACCAATAGTTTGCGGCCATAAACAGAAAGTACACTTAGCGGGACAACCACGCCCTGTATATAAGGAAACATAAGGATTAAGCAGATAACCGATTAAATATTTCCTAAAATCGAGATTTTGGTCATAAACGGGGAAAACGCTCGGCATAGAATCCCAGTCGTGGATTAATTCTCGATCGGGAGTGTGTTGGATATTGTTATCGTCATCCCTATAACTAAGTCCTTTTATTTCACTATAATCTCTACCTTCGGCAAGTTCCTTGCAGGTATAGTCAAATTCATTGCGACAAACAAAGTCAATAATCTGGTTTTCCCGTAAAGTTTCTTCAGGTAAAACCGCCACGTGAGCGCCGATAAAGCCTATTTCGGTATCGGGATTTTGTGCTTTAATGGCTTCGGCACATTTGACATCGTTAGCAAGGGAGGGGGTACTGGTATGCATGATAACCAGTTCATAGTCCTTGGCAATTTTAAGGATGTCTTCAACGGTTTGTTCGTGGGGGGGGGCATCAACAAGTTTACTGCCCGGTACCAGTGCCGCCGGTTGTGCTAACCAAGTCGGATACCAAAAAGAAGTGATTTCCCGCTTGGCTTGGTATCTTGCACCAGCACCACCATCAAAACCATCGAAGGAAGGGGGATTCAGAAATAGGGTCTTTTTCATCGTTTCTCCTCACAGTGAAATTTAATACATTTTAGCTTCTGCTGTAGAGTTTTTGTCAAATAGTTTTTCTGGGCGATCAGTTATTGAAAAGTATTTTGCTATTTGACAGCAATTATTAAATATCATATTATTTACAATGAATGGAAAAACACTAATTTTGAGTATATTGAATGATTTTAAAGAAAACTAGAGTTATTTTTTACTTATTGCTTCCAATTACTATGATAGCAAGTAGTTGTGGAATCGATCCAAATGTGGCAAAAGTAGCTGAATTTTCTCAGAATGCTCCCAAAGCAAAAGATGCTCTAGGAAAACTCAATAATGAATTTTATCAGTCCTGTTTGCGAACGGCTCGGTATCAAGCCGTAAATCTATTACCTCCTGACTTAGAAAATGGTTCATCAGAAATTGTTGCAGTAGATGAACTAAAAGAAAAACTAGAGAAGCTTGAACAAAGATTGGAGAATGATCCTTCAAATGCTTTCTTGTTACAAGAAATAAAAGATATAAAATTACAAATATTACGAGTATATGTAGCTCTCGAACCAAATCAATTACAAAGAAGGGTAAATGATCAAAAAAGTTGTAATGAAACAGAGAAATTTGATAGTTCAGATGAGCCTCAAATTCGTTCTCGTTATCTGTGGAAGTTAATGGAAACAGGAAACAATGTTATTGTTGGATATATCGAGAAATTAGGTGAACTAGCTGGAACAGAAGTCAACTTTGATGATGAATTTAAAGGTTTGAAAACAAGTGCCCAAGGATTGGCAACACAATTACAAGATTTATTTAGCATAAGTCCACAAGAAAACATCAGTGGAAAAGTTGGTGCCGGAGTTGACATTGCTAATTTCATTGTCACCTCAATTTTCAGACAGAAAAAGTTAGATACTTTAAAAGAATCAATAACAAACGTAAATGAACCACTGAGAATTTATGCAGAAGGACTGCAAACAGTAGTCAAAAGAACTTATATAGATGGTTCTTTATCTAGAGAGGAAAATGCTTTAGATCAGTACTATATAGACTATATAAGTGAAATTTTAGCGAGTAATGAAAGACTAGAAGGTGACTCTGTTATTGCAATAGCAAATACCTTGATTAGCATAGATCAGGATCGTTGGAATCCGGAAAAAGACTTAATTCAGGAAAGACGAGAATTTGGCTATTCTTACATTAATGTACTTCAAAACATTATAGATGGACATCAAGAATTAGCTAACATTTATGGTGCAGGAGAAACTCCCTCACCATCAGCAATCAACAAAGTTATTAATTCTAATCAACAAGCCCTAAAAGAGTTTGTCCAAAAAGCAGATAAACTTAAAAAGCTCGAAAAACAACTTCAATCTAAATAAACATTTAATTAATCACAAATATATTTTGAGGAGACTTAAAAATGGCTATTAACCCCAATGAAATATCTATTAATGTAGATGGAATAGACACAGTATTTGATTTTGCTGATATGTGGAAAGAATTAGCAGAAGAACTTCAAGAATTTCGTAATCTGAATAGAGCTAGTCTATCCGACAGAGTGTCTGCTGATTTATTAGATACATTACCAGAAGGAAGAAAAAGAATACTAGGTTCAAGTCCTAAACAGAAAGATTTCCTGAGAGAAGTAGCTAACTACATCTTAGATGAGCAACAAAAACTTCGAGAGAGGGCTGCTATTATTTCATTGGAAGATCTTGAATCTCAACTTGAACCAATCAAAGATGCTACTAAGAAAATTGATCAATTAGTTACTGACATAAACAATGCTGAACAAATTATCACAGAAGTTTCTAGAGTAGTTGGCTTCATTGCGAATGTTGCACTTTTACTGATATAAACGATGTAATATGTAAAAAAACAATATATAGTTCGATGGAGATCGGCAACAGGCAAAGCTTGATAATATTAATATTAAGATCGAATAAGTTTTTCCTAGAATATCTTTTGGGTAAAAGCAGGGTTGATAAAAACAATTTTCGGTGTACTTAAGACAAAATCTGATTATAATATGGTGTTTAAACCTATCTGAAAGTTTAACATTCATACTTTAAAATGAAACTTGGAAGCCAACAACATAAGGAATTATTTTGCCATAGTTTTATTGATACCTATCTAGATTACGAACCAGAAAAACTACCTTGGCCTGAACTCGATAGTTTAGCCCTCGATCGCCTAAAGGGGATTCCTTTTTGGACAGAAGCATTATATACTGAACGTGCGGAGGGAGTAATGGTAAGTGCCTTTGCCAACACAATTGAAGATCCTCTTTTAAGAGAAGCGATCGCCCTTCAAGGACGAGAAGAAAGTCGCCACGCTAGACTAATTGAGTTTTTCCTTGACTACTACGAGATTAAAATTGAAGAACCAGAAAAGGTTGAGGTACCAAAAAACATTGAAACAGCTTTTACTGATTTTGAATTTGGAGAATGTCTTGATTCTTTCTTCGCTTTCGGAATGTTTGCCCTTGCTCGTAAATCCTATTATTTCCCTGAATCTTTATTTACTATTTTCAATCCCCTTCTGGATGAAGAAGCTCGTCACATTGTCTTTTTTATCAATTGGGTGACATATATCCAAATTGAGCGAGGACGAGGATTTAGCGGCTTAAGGGGCGCTCATGCACTATGGCATTATGGTAGGGCTTTGTGGGGATTGGTTAAAGCCTTTGGTGGTGCTGGCGACAGAGATGAACAAGCTTTCCCTGCTACTGGGGCTAAAAGTTTTATCGACGATTTAACTCCTGAGATGTTTTTGTCTGCTTGTTTAGCGGAAAATGCTAACCGAATGAGTGTATTTGATGAGCGATTATTACAACCCCGATTAATGCCTAGATTTTCCCAAACTGCTCTAAATTGTCTTAAACTGATCCCTAAGCTATCTGTTTCAAATCCGAATGCAGTGAAAGCTATCGATTAATATTCTCAGAATTTTAGGGGTGATTGATAAAGTAAATAGATCACAAATTAAACAGAACAATGGTGGTGGGTTACGGCTAATTTGAAATTGAATGGTAAATGCTGTTAATTACTGTTTACCTAACCCACCCTACTAGAATATTTCAACTAAAAGTGTTCATTAGAATCTAGGCTCGTAGTAAGCCCTTTAGGGCTAAAGCCCCAACTACGAACTTAATCTATTGCCCTATTTTAGCTGAAACAATCCACTACTGGATTGACTATTACAATCTCGATTGATGTCTAGACTTTCCCAAACTGCTCTAAACTGTTTTAAACTGATCCCTAAAGCTATCTGTTTTAAATACGAATGCAGTGAAAGCTATCGATTAATATTCTCAGAATTTTAGGGGTGATTGATAAAGTAAATCGATCACAAATTAAACAGAACAATGGTGGTGGGTTACGGCTAATTTGAAATTGAATGGTAAAAACTGTTAATTAGTGGTTGCCTAACCCACCCTACAAGTATTTTGACAATAAATTCATTGTCCATTGCTATAAATATCAACAATTAATCATTTAAAATTATGCAACTAAAAACAAAACCAGAATTTGAGAAAAACACCATTAACGAAAAAAATACGAAAAGCAATAACAATAATAAACCGATTAAAGTGGGTGCTTTAGATACTTTACGGCTAGTTTTTCAGGCGGGAGGGCCTGGATTTTGTCAATTTGCCATTAATAGTGCTTGCAATGCTAATTGCGGTTTCTGTAATTTTGCTAGGGATAGTTTTCCTAAAGAAGATTGGAAATTCGTCGAACTTAAAGAGGGATTAGAATCGATCGATATTCTCTTTCGTGAGGGCATTCGCTACCTTGTTTTTACTGGGGGCGAACCAACTTTAAATCCTCATTTAATTGCCTTTGTTGAACACGCTTCTAAATTAGGAATGAAGTGTATGGTAGTGACAAATGCTGGACTTTTAACCACCGAAAAAATTTACCAACTGTCTGATGCCGGATTGTCTAGTTTAATTATCTCTATTGATGCGGCAAATCAAGAAACTCATGAGAAAAATCGTGGTTTACCCGGTGTCTGCGACAAAATTAAACAAGCTAACAAAGTTCTCAAAGAAATCGGACTTCATGCCACCGCTTCGGTTACCATGAGCCACTTAGTCGATTATGATGCACTCCCTGATTTTCTGGAATCACTGGGATTTACCTCAGTGGTTTTTTCCTACCCCTTAACTAAACTTGACTCTAACTTCCGTGCCTTTTCCGATGATGGACTTGTAACCCACACTAATGAAAGTTTATGGCAAGCTTACGAGCAAGTTAAACAAATGAAAAAGCGGTTTCGGGTGGTGAATCCTACCCTTTCCCTAGAAGAAATGCAGAGATTTGTACGGGATGAGGAACAAAAATATCCTTGCATTGCTGGTTATCGCTTCTTCTTCCTCGACTGGGATTTGCAGATGTGGCGTTGTCACTATTGGCACGAACCAATGTGTTCTATTTATGAGTTTGATAGCTCGAAATTAGTCCGTGATGGCTGTACTAAATGTATGATTAATTGTTACCGAGATTCAAGTCTGATGCAAAATATTGCTGTATCGATGCAAGATGCTTATCAATCAGCAAAACAAGGGAAATTACTCGATGCCGCCAAGGCTTTAACCCGCCCAGGTAATATTGATTCTTTACGGGCAGTTGTAGAAGAGTTACCTTGGATTATGCGATTCTGATTGCGGTTAATTTGTAGGTTGGGTTAAACGAAGTGCAACCCAACATTAATCCCGATTTTGTTGGCATTATAGTTTTTTTTGATTGCTTTTGATAATAGTTTATGAGTTTAATATTTTAATAGCAATACCACTAACTGTTAAGGTAATAGTAATAAATGCTGTAACTGCAACTCCGATTAAAATTAAACTTAAAGTCCACAATCTTGCATCCCAAACACTCACTCTTTTATTGGTTTCTTCTTGGGCTAATTTGATCTCTTTGAGATCTTTTTTTATTTCTCCATTTTCTTGTTTAAGATCTTTTATTTCTGTTTTAATTTCTGTTTCTAGAGATAGTAACTTATTAAAAACTTTAACAAGTAAATCTTCTTTCTCTTCTGGTTGTGAACTAATATTAGCTTGAGTCATAATTTTACTCCACTTTTTTCACTTTTACTATGCACAAAGTTAAATATAATTATAACTTATAAAATCAACTTTGAACCGGTCAAAAGGTCAAAGGGCAAAGGGCAAAGGGCAAAGGGCAAAGGTAATTTTTGGAAGTAGCTTGAAACTACCACCAAAAATCATTCGTCTTGAAAGACGGGGTTTTAAACCCATGATTTTTTGATAATTAAATTTGTAGATGTTATCTCCTAGTGGTAGAATGCAGAATTACGAATGAGGAAAAATAGAATGGCAGAAAACCTAACTTTCAAATATGACTCAATAGGAGATATTCTCTATATCTGAACTTTCCTGAACATTTGTACTGAAACATCCCTCACCCGGATTGGCTTCATTAAAATTCAACAACTCTCCACTATGACAACAATCCAACCAAATAACTTGCTGTTTAATGGGACTTTCTGCCAATAATCTTCGTAACCATTGCAAAGATAACCCCTTAAAACCGACATCAGGATTAACATCGCTAGTGGCTAAAAAACCCTCTTGAATACCTTTTGTGTTTCTAATTCCATGCCCTGAAAAGTAAAATAAAGCCGTGTCGGGAATATTTTGCCCTTCCGGCTTAAATAGTTTAACCAGAGCATCTTCTAACTCGGTGAAGGAAACTTCTAGCTTTTTACCCACATAAGGTTGTTGAGTTTCTTCACTAATGGCTTCTGGTAAACGCCGAATTAGATTAAAATTACTATATTGCTCAAGTAGTTTGGCGATCGCCTCTGCATCTTCAGCCGGTGCTTGTAAATTATTCAAACTTGGGGTTTCGTAAGTATTAATGCCAACAATCAGAGCATCTCGACTCATAGAATAAAAAAAATACTCATGCCTATTTTCAGTTTAAACTAACATATAGGAAAAAACCTTAAATATTGGAGAAAAATGACCAAATTAACCTCTATTAAACTCGAAGACGGCATGGTGGTGGGTTACGGCTAATTTAAAATTGAATGGTAAAAGTTGTTAATTACTGGTTGCCTAACCCACCCTACAACTGAACAAGAAAACCTTCTGCTGAGTGTCTTCAAACTTCTGCCTTAAGAAGAATTTTTAAGGGATAAGAGTCAGCTACTAACCTAAGCACTTCCTTTTTTATCCAAGTATCTGCTTGAAAGGGAGAATCAGAGTTATACTCTTCAAAATCTATCAGGGTTTTAATACGCTGATAAGCCTGAAACGCCACCGTAGGGAAAAAGGAGAACTTACCAGGCAATACGCACATATAATTGCTGTTTGGCGTTGACTCAATCCAATAACTATAACGTCGTTTTTGTTCCTCCTCGCTAATAAATTCTGTTTTCACACATTCATAACTAAATAGGTTGCGACTATAAAGTTTATCTTTACCGAAATATCTCTGGGCTGAGTCAAGAATTGGCTCAATATCAACTTCATTTTCAGGATCAACATTGGTATAGCCAGAATCCGCCAGCATAGAATAAATAAATTGTTCACCTTCAACCTCTCGGTATTGAACGAAATGATTGAAGTGAAATCTATTCTTAGTTGACATACGGACAAAATTGGTATCTACAAGGGCAGGATATGCTACCACCATCGCACTACGACTTCGCTTAAGCCTCGCACGCACTTGCAAATCAGACAAGAAAGGTTCAAACCATTCTCCGACTGTGAAGATAAATAAGTCCGCTTTAATTCGTTTAGGAAATCCTTTCTGAGTCTTACACAACAAGCTTTTGATGCGAATAGGGCCATAGCGATCGATTACAGGTTGTTCTACACTTATGCCAGTCTCAAAGGTTACTCCTCGATTCAACGCACTCGCTACTAGATCTCGCAAGATTGCACTCGTATTCATAGAACAATCGAGTGATTTAATGATTTCGTAGTTGGAAGCATCCACACCATAAGAGGCATCAAATCGTTGGCAAAGATTACGTAGATTTTCTGTAGAATGTCGTAAAGAGCAGTTTAAACCTTCATAATTTTCGACTTGGGCGTAGGTGGGAGCAATACAATTACCTTGATGTAACCAGTTATGTTGATTGCCATAGGCGAGTTCAAGTCTTCCTAACACTCGGTTACGTTGAATATCTATTTGCACCGAGTCACTTTTAAGGGAGGACAAACAAATCTCAGGGGCATCGGTTTGAGGATGAATTAAATATACGGGTGCATCGTTAAACCAACCTTGGGGATGAGGAATTATCGCAGGGGAGAAAAAGTCTGTTTTTGTCTCTTTCAGAGCAACATTACACTCTTGCTTAAAATAGGGGGCATACAGATTGATCAGATCTTCTACACCATTAACACAATTAATAAAAGTTTGGGCATCGTCTTGTCCTGAATATAAAGCACCAGTATGAAACCAGCCTTCTAGTTTTCCTGATGCACTTGTACCTAATTGTTCTTCTTTTTCAATAACTTTAATAGATAGGTGACTGTGACGGGCAAGATATTCGGCGATCGCAATTCCAGCAATACCACCACCAACGATGACGACATCAACATATTCGATTGCGGAGGCTTGAATTTCAGTCATAAGTAAGTATAAATCAGTATTTTTTTTTGGTTGCCAAGTAAAACCATTTAATTAAACATAAAATATCTTTAGTTTGTAGTAATGGCTTTAGCCTTTATAGCAAGGATATTATGAACCGTTCCTAAAAACATAGACAAATAAGACATGAACTATTACGCAGGACGAACAGTCAACTTAAGCTGAAACGGACTCACTGAATAAGGTTTACAACCCACCCTGAAATTAATTTCAGGGCTAATAGATTACGTTCAATGAATTGAACTGGTAGGTTTACAATGAATATTAGTTATCTTTAGATAACGTTTTCTGTTAGCCTCATGGAGATTTATTGCAAGGCGATGTGTGGATAGAAATAAACTGGCACATTAATTTTTTGTTAATTCCTTCACTTCATAGACAAATATTGAGCTAAAGTTTCCCCCACAAATTTCGCTTCAGCTTCAGTCATTCCCGATGTGAGAGGAGGACAAATGTGATTCGGACACCAACGCTCGGCATTAGGAAAACTTTGATCAGAGCAAATCCCTTTAAATACGGGCTGTTGATGGCAGGGAATTTCATATACTGTTCCCCCTAAAAAAACACCTTTTTCCCCTAATGCTGTTTTTGTCTCCTTGGCAGTTTTTCCTTCTGGTAAATGTACGATCATTTTATAATGACTAGCTACATCCATGTGCTCAGTAGAGACAAAGCTAATGCCTGCTTCTTTTAAGGGAGAGGAAATCAACTCGTAAGCCCGTCGCCGTTTTTTCAGCATTTCTGACAATTTAGCCAACTGAATCCGCCCTAATAATGCTCCAACTTCTGTAATGCGAGTACTATTGCCGAAATCAGTATGCAAACCGCCAAAGTCCATGCCCCGTTTACCTTGGTTTCTAAGCGATCGGGCGATATAATCTTCTTCTTCATTGTTCAGTGTCACCATCCCCCCCTCAAAAGTAGTCATCACCTTAGTGGGGAAAAAGGAAAAAGATGCCCCATCAGCTAAATTTCCCGCCTGAATGCCATTAATCTGACTGCCGTGGGCATGGGCAGTATCTTCAAACACAAACAAACCTTCCTGGTGACAATATTCCACTACTTGAGGAAACTCTGGGGAAATAATCCCGCCGATATGCACCCACAAAACCCCAGAAATATTGGTATCCTGGAGGCTTTTAGCTCCTTCTACCGCTTCTTTAACCATCTCTAAGGAAGGGGCAAATGTCTGTTCATCCATGTCGAGATATTGTACTTTTCCCCCTACCCGAATTACTGAGGCTACCGTAGCGAAGTTAGTATTAGTGGGAACTAGCACTGTTGTACCTTCAACTTTCTTTAACCGCAGGAGGATTTCTAAGCCCGATGAACCACTATTAACGGCGATCGCGTATTTACTACCAACATATTCGGCAAAAGCCCGTTCAAATTCTTGTGTATGCTTACCCAGAATCAGCTTGCCAGATCTGAGAATTTGCTCTGATTGGGACAAGAATTCTTGAATCTCATCATCGGTAATATCGAAATAAAAGGGTTTAATTTGATGTTCTGTCATAATTATGGCATTTAACTTCTATTTAGCTTATTTTACTGAAAACCTCTACAACGAGCCTGCACATTTTCTGGCAAACAGGCAAGATGCCTGTTCTACGTGAAAATATTAATTGATTATAAAATAATTGCTCAGGGGCGATCGCTTTAAAATTTCCCCCCGTAGTGTAGGCTTCTAGCCTGCACAGTTTCGGGTAAACAGGCAAGATGCCAGCATAATTTCTGGCAAACAGGCAAGATACCTGTTCCATATGAAATATTACAAATCAATTTAAGAATAGCGTCGTACCATTTTCCCATTTTTGGTAAGTTTAAACTCCACCCCTCGCCAAACAACTGTACGCTTAGTGAAGGAAAGAAGCCAAAAGATCAACCCCACTGCATCACGAAATGGCAATAGATATAGACTTCTAAGCCCCTCTCGATCGCCTAATTGTTGTGCAATGATCGCCCCCGTCACAAGACGTATAACTACTGTTACGGCTAAGATTAACAGCCCTATAGGATCGAAAAGTCGTAAGATGGCGAAGATTAAAGCAAAAGGGATAGCTCGGATTAAAATTGTGGCCATAAATCCTGTAGGATTGGCTAAATAAGTATTTTGATCCCAATAAACTTGATGAGTCCACCAATTTTGCCAGTTTTTTAAATCCACCACTGTATCGAGAACATAGGGTAAGATTAACATTTTCTTGCCAGAAGTCCAAACTCTTCGCCCTAATTCATAATCTTCTACCAGATAATCTGCTAAACTTTCTAAACCGCCCATTTCTTCCAGTGTAACTCTACTTATAGCGATCGAAGGTCCTAAACAAGCATTATTTGCTCCTGTCACCGCCGCAAAAATCACACTAGGTATGAAATCAGCATTAATTGTCAATAGTTCCATTTTCTCGAACCAACGCTCAGCTTGTACCAGTTTAAATAGAGTACATACACAGCCTACATCAGGGTTAGATAGAGGAGCAACAATATTTTCAAGATAGTCAGGTTTTAATAATGTATCGCTATCACTAATAATAATGATGTCATGTTTTGCCTTGTCGATCGCACCAAGTAGATTATTAACCTTACCGTTTGCCCCTGCCTCAACTTTGCTAATCACCACAGAAACCAGATCTGAACCTATTTCCTCTTGAATTTCCTTTATAATTGGAAGAGCTGGATCTTCAATATCTTGAACTGAATAGATAACCTGATAGTTTGGGTAATCCTGAGTACAAATCGTTTTAAGTTGTGATTTGAGATTCTTTTCTAAGCCCCTTACTGGCTTAAGTACGGTTACAGGTGGCTTAAATTCGATCGAGTTTTTTATTACCCAATCAGAAGTTGAAAAAAAGCGAAAAACAGTCCAAACACTAAGAATTGAAAATACAGATCCACCCATAATAGGTATTAAGCAAACTATTTGGAATACTTCGAGCAAGCTAAACACTAATTTTTACTATCCCTTGAATTTAAAGTTATTATATCAACTTAACAGTCTAGCACCATCTCAAAAACAGGTGTTAGGTATTACTGAGATCTTGCACCTTGATTAAAATATCTCAGTTTTTAGGTGTTAGGTATTAGTTTTTAGGTTGTAGAGACGTAGCATGCTACGTCTGTACGAAAAAAGAAGTAAATTTGAGTCTTTGAGGCCAGAATACTATTAATTATGGTCTC
>CAJHXH010000092.1_pt1 | contig 15197 bp, 15 predicted proteins | sample 9198571 | NCBI WGS metagenome assembly CAJHXH01 (sample SAMEA7708301, study PRJEB35096) | sediment metagenome | biome: marine neritic benthic zone biome [ENVO:01000025]; feature: sediment [ENVO:00002007]; material: shallow marine sediment [ENVO:03000034] sea grass bed [ENVO_01000059] ... | reverse complement strand
TTGATTTTAACAAAATTATTTATAAGTGATTTCAAACTCAATAAGTAGAGCTTGCTGAATAAATCAGAAGCAAGCTAGAATAGAGGCTTGAGGCATACTACATTGTCGAAAAAGTGCACGTTTTGGCAGGAAAATGACCAAAAATGAGTACAAAAAAAGTAAGTTTTTTGTAAAACAAAGAGGTTGAATTACAGTAATAGTTTTATTTCTTAACTCTAAAAGCCTTATAAACTCTTAACTTATTACTTATTACTTATTACTTATTACTTAACCATCACCATCCAATCGACTTTTTCAGCAAACCCTAATTAACTGCTTGGTGATAAATTTTCCTCTTCACAACAGTTAATCTCCTAATTTTTTCGAGGCGTTTAATTACGTCTCTTTTTTTTTAGGTATTTATTCTGTTATTAATAGATGCGATCGGGGAAAATACAATGGATTGAATTTATTTGTTCTTTTACCAAGTAATTCTCTGCCGTTGATTTAATACCAAACCATAAACGGCTTCTGTTTGTTGTGCTAATTTTGTCCAATGAAAACGAATAGGTAAATCCTCAAAAGCATTTTTTACCAAGAATTTAGCATATTCAGGATTATGGATAATTTCTAAAATGCCCCATGTCAGAGAATCTGGATTATTAGTATAAGTAGTAATCCCTGTTTTAGTGTGACGTACCACTTCAGGCAATCCTCCCGCATCAGATACCACAACAGGTACACGGGCGGCGAAACTTTCAAGGGCAACAATGCCAAAAGGCTCATAAAGACTAGGAAACACAGCACAATCGGCGATGGTTTGAAATTTATTTAAGTCTTCTTCGGACATAAACCCAGTAAAATAACAATGATGCAAAATACCTAAATTTCGGGCTTGTTGTTGTAAATGACTGGTGTTGCCTCCACCAATAATCACAAATTTAGCTCTACCATTTATTTGATGTAAAACTTGAGGGGCGGCATTTAATAACACATGAATCCCTTTTTCATGAGCCATTCTGCCCACATAGTAAATAATCTTCTCATCATCGTTAGCAAAGCGACGGCGAAATTGACTATGATCAAAGTCTGATAACCGTTTTTTCTTTTCAGGACGAATGCCATTATAAACTACATCAATTTTATCCCAAGGACAGCCTAAAGCTCGGTGAACTTCGTGACGCATATAACCACTGCACACAATTACTCGCCAAGCGTTATAAACCAAGTTACCTTCTTTATGGGCAATATAAGACTGAGTTTCGCTATGAATCCCATTGTTTCTACCGTATTCAGTTGCGTGAATAGTAGCAATCAGAGGAATTTTATACTGGTGCTTAATCGAAATAGCCGCATCCCCAACTAACCAATCGTGGGCATGAATTAAATCAAAATTACCAATTTCTCGAATAATTTGATCTACTTTCCCTTTCATACTTGAATTCATATTGGTTACCCAGAGGAAAAAGTTATCATTATCCACAACAGGTACACGATATATCTCAATTCCTTCCACTTCTTCCTCAACTGGGGCAGTCTCAACGGCAACGGTAATTAAATGAATCTCATGGTTAAGTTTGACTATTTCAGGGTACAATCCTGCTACGTGACGAGCAATGCCGCCTACTATTCTTGGCGGAAATTCCCATGCTAGTACTAATATTTTCATGCTTATTCACTCCTCTTCTATTAATCATTATTATGCACCAATATAATTTCTCTTGACTAAAAAATAGGGATTCGGTTCCCAATCCGACTGCGGGGTTGTTTGAATGTAGAATGTAGAACGGGTGAATGTAGAAGAAACAAGAAAAATCATTCTCTCGGTTAATTCTAAATTATTAATTCTAAATTCTAAATTCTAAATTCTAAATTCTATTGGCTCTAATGTGGCAAAATTGGCTATCCAACTTAAGTAAATATCATTTAATTGCAGTGATTCGCTCTCCCAATCTCCAATTAGGAGAAAAAATGGCGATCGCAATGGCGGAAGGGGGCATTAAATTCATTGAAATTACATGGAATAGTGAGCAGCCTGCCCAATTAATTAAGATTCTCCGAGCAAAATTACCTAATTGTTATATCGGTGCCGGTACAATTATTAATCAAGAAAATTTTAATCAAGCCTTAGATGCAGGGATTCAGTTTGCTTTTAGTCCTCATTTTGATTCTCAATTATTAACATTAGCCCATCAACATCAAATTCCTTTTATCCCCGGTACTATGTCACCGACAGAAATTATTAAAGCATGGTTAGCAGGGGCATCTGCGGTAAAAGTTTTTCCCATTCAACCGTTGGGGGGGATTGAATATATCAAAACTATTCGAGCACCTTTAAATCAAATACCGATGATTCCCACAGGGGGAATTAAACTTAGTCAAACTGAAGCGTTTATTCAAGCAGGTGCGATCGCAGTTGGTTTATCTAGTGATTTATTTCCTCAAAATTTAATTCAACAGCAACAGTGGCACTTAATTTCTCAGAGAGTTGCTAAGATTCAGCAACAATTAATAAGGTCGGATTGACAATTAATAATAGACAATTACAATTAAAAATGGAAGATCTATAACTAATAATTAGGGCTTACTTACGATGAATTCCATTAAACCTTTTACCAAAAAATCAGCCACAACATTGACAAATAAAAATAAATATGCCGAAAAAGTCTTAGCCAGTAGAGCAGAAAAAAAACAGGAACAAGCTAACCGACAAGCTAATATAAAGCGAACTATTGAAGCTAGTGTAAAAATTCTGGTTAATATAGGAATCTCTTACCTAGCAATCACGAGTATAAAGGCACTTTTACCATACCATACAGCACAACAAGGCAAATTAAGGGAAATAGATCTCGAAATCAACAAAATTAAGCCTAGAGTTGAGCTTCTAGAAGAGAAATTCACTATTACTTTTGATCCACAAAAAGCACCCAAAGTTATGCAGAAAAATAGTTACAAAGTAGATCCCAATTTAACAAGAATCTTTTTTAATTCACCATAGCATAAGAGGGGGAAGTGAAGTTAAATTGAACTTCACCCTGTTTCGTTGTCAATTTAATTACATTATCTCCTAAAATATCTATTACTGAGATCTTGCACAAGGACAAAAACACTTAATAGACAAATGGTGAGAAATCAATTTTGATGCTGTTAACATAAAATATTACTCCCTTTGCCCTATCCCCTTGGGGGGATTATAGGGGGGTTGCCCTTTGCCTAACCTAACCAGAGGTTTATTGGGTAGGTGCAAGATCTGAGTATTATGCTTTTGATTGATCATGATAAGGTTCGCATTCAAAGGGTTGAACTCCAATTTCGGGAACTTCATCTTCTTGATGACTAAAAATTCGAGCAAAACCTTCGGCAAAATATTTAGAGATTGCTTCCAACATTTTCATGATATTCATAATACGATTCCTCCAATGAATAATAATCCTTCGTTTTGAAAGGGCGAGCAAACCATAGGTGACAACGGAGAGAAAAGTAAATTTAGCTAATCTTAGATTGATTTTCCGTCATTTTACTTTCCTTTTCATTGATCGTTGAGGTTTAGCCCCTCTACTTTTTATTATTAAATATCATGGGTATTTTGTGTAAATTTTGTTACAAATTTTATTAATTATTTGCATTCCTTAATATTTAGTCTCTCGTCGATCAAAGTATTGAGCGAATGGAAGTAATAAATGCTTGTTTCCCTGAATGTCAATAGTGATTTTAAGTTTTTATACTTAGATTAATCCTCTTTTTGTCTCAATTAATCTTGATCCCCTAATTTAAGCAAAAATAATTCAACTAACTTTAACTTGGATAAAACTACAATGAAAAAAGTAGCTATTATTGATCTTAGAATCTCAGGTTTAGCGATCGCAAATGATTAATAATGGTAAGTTCTTGGAAAAAATTGCTAATTTAAAACACGATCGCCTTTTAACCTATATTTCGATCGCCTTTGCTTATTAGGTTGAATAATATTAAGTCCCTACAACAACCACAATATTTATCTCCCGTAGGGGTTTAATAGTGTTAAACCCAAAATCAAGATCAGATTAAATATTCCGCTCCATTTTCTATTTTTTACCATTTCTGCTTTAAAATAATGACATAAGATAAATAGATTATCGGCAATATAAATTTATGACTTTTAGTGAAGTAGTTGAATCCGTAAAAAAACTTTCTTTTGAGGAGAAAGAAGAACTAAAATCTTGAGTTTAAAAGTATTTAATTGAAAAAAGAAGAGAAGAAATTTATCAAAATTATCTTCTTAGTCAACAAAAACAAAAAGAAGATAAATTGAACTTTTCTTCAGATGTTAATGAATTAAGAGAATCTTTAGAGAATTAATGTTAGAAATAAGTTTTGATGAATCTTTTAAACGAGCTTATAAAAAACGCATAAAAGGCAATATTAATTTAGAACAAAAATTTAAAACTAAATTAGGAATATTTAGAGATAATCCTTTTGATTCCAGATTAAAAACTCATAAATTATCAGGAAAGCTCAAGGATTTATGGAGTTTTAGTGTTGAATATGATCACAGAGTGATTTTTTATTTTGTAGATAAAAATAAAGCAGTTTTTATTGAAATTGGCACTGATGATCAAGTTTATTAAAAGTAAAGTGGGCAATTCTTACCTGTCATAAAGTTAATTTTTCTTTTTTATTACTGGGTTTGGGAATAGGGCGATCGCATTCTTTAGCTGTATTTATCCATGCTTCTACTGCATCTTTGCCCATTAAGATAGCTTCTTCTTCTGTTTCACCATCAGACATACAACCCGGTAAATCAGGAAATTCTATTAAATAACCACCTCCATCTTCTGGAGATAAAGGCTTTAAGATGTAAGGATATGATAAATTATGATTCATTTTTGACCTCATCTATTAGTTTAAGTAATTTTTTCATATAAACTGGTTTTATTGGTTTGTGAGCAGGAATTGTTAAAATCTCCGTTAATAAAAGATGTTCACACGATCAATAAGATGACTTACAACTCTTTAACCTTAATTGCGATCGCCTTGTTCTATTTACCTATAATGTGCTAAATCTTATCAAGCTAAGGATTAGGAAAAAAAGTAAATTTAGCGAGAATAGTTAATAAACCACCTGTTAAAACTCCAATAATGCCAAGAAAACCTAGCGTTAAAGTATTGAAACGACTATTAACCTCGACAAATTTTTGATCAACTTCAGCAAATCTTTTGTTCATATTCGCTTCTAACTTTTCGATTTTAGTATCGATTTTTTCGTCTAATTTATCAATCTTACTTTCTAAGCGGTTTAAAACATCAACCAGATTCACTTCTATAGTTTGAGTCATATTATTACCCTGTATATTAAAAATATAATTTATCTTATTTTTAGATCATATCATTTACAACATGATCGATAACATGACTTATAACTCTTTAACCTCAAATATTGATCGCCTTTTAACCTATATTTCGATCGCCCTTTCACTCCAATTACGATCGCCTTCTTAACCTCAAATAACGATCGCCCTTTTCCCTCAATTGCGATCGCATTTCTATAATTGAGATTAATAATATTAAGCCCCTACAATAACCACAAAATTTATTCCCCGTAGGGGTTTAACACCGTTAAACCCACCACCAGAAAATTAAATTACACAGCAGTTAACTATTTTTGAGCCTTAACTTCAGGGTTTTCCGTTAATGGGTATTTCAAGAATTCCATCCACAACTAATCTAACAATCAAACGTTCTGCTCCCATTTTGTTCACCTACGGTTATTTGTACAATCTTTATCTAGAAATTTATAGTTAAATTTATGCAATAAATAAAATAGTAGGGTGGGCAATGCCCACCACAGGATTAAATTACACCGCAGTTAACTCTTTTTTAGCCTTAACTTCAGGGTTTTCCGCTTCCGAAGGAGGCACAACTTGCCAGAATTTTGGTAAATATTCCGCCCAATTATCTAAGATTAATTGACCTTTTTTACTACCAGTTTTATTAACATGAATAGTAATTAAATCCTTTAATTGTTGCTCGCCTTCAGGGGTGAAAATACGCTGAACTTTGACAATTTCAGGGTTAACTTTTGCCTCAAAATTACCCTCTTCATCTAGGAAGTAAGCTAAACCGCCAGTCATCCCTGCACCAACGTTACGCCCAACACTGCCTAACACCACTATTAAACCGCCAGTCATGTATTCGCAACAGTGATCACCAGTACCTTCAACTACAGCCGTAGCTTTAGAATTACGAACGGCAAAACGCTCGCCTGCACGCCCATTGGCATACAAATAACCACCAGTTGCACCATATAAACAGGTATTGCCGATAATCACGTTTTCCGAGGCTTCATAATTAGCTTCAGCAGGAGGCACAATCACGATTTCACCGCCATTAATACCTTTCCCGACATAATCGTTAGCTTCTCCTTCGAGGTGTAAATTCATGCCTTGTAGGTTAAACACCCCGAAACTTTGTCCCGCAGAACCTTTAAATTTGAGGTTTAATTGCCCGTTAAAGCCTTTATTACCGTATTTTTTGGCAATATAACCAGAAATTCTTCCGCCTACAGAGCGATCGGTACTTATAATCTTAATTTCTTTGGTAATGCTACTATGATTGGCGATCGCCTCTTGAATAGCACTATCAGCTAAAATTTCATCATCTAAGACATTGCCGTTACTATGGACTTCCTCATGGTTTAACCAATCACGGTTAGTTTTCACATCGGGTAAGTTGGTTAAGCAGTCTAAAACGAGGGCTTTAGTTTTAGTTAATTTTGCCCCTTGACGATAGGTTAATAAATCAGCACGTCCGATGATTTCCTTTAAACTACGGTAGCCTAATTTCGCTAAAATCCCTCGCACTTCTTCGGCAATGAAATAGAAGAAATTAACTACATCTCCCGGTACACCAGAGAAACGTTTGCGAAGTCTTTCTTGTTGAGTGGCAACTCCTACAGGGCATTGATTAGTGTGGCAAACACGAGCCATTATACAACCTTCGGCAATCATAGCAATGCTACCAAAACCGTATTCTTCTGCACCCATTAACGCCGCCATAATCACATCCCAACCAGTTTTTAAACCGCCGTCAGCCCGTAATAAAACTCGATCTCGTAATTTGTTTTCCACTAAGGTACGATGTACTTCAGTCACTCCTAATTCCCAAGGGCAACCTGCATGTTTTATAGAGCTTAAGGGTGATGCACCTGTACCACCGTCATGTCCCGAAATTTGGATTACATCAGCGTTGGCTTTGGCTACCCCTGCGGCAATAGTACCAATTCCCACTTCGGATACCAATTTAACCGATACTTTGGCAGTGGGGTTGATTTGATGTAAGTCGTAGATTAACTGGGCTAAATCTTCGATGGAGTAAATGTCGTGGTGGGGGGGAGGAGAAATTAAAGTTACACCAGGTTTAGAAAGTCTTAACATAGCGATATATTCACTGACTTTTTTCCCTGGTAATTGCCCACCTTCACCGGGTTTTGCCCCTTGTGCCATTTTAATCTCTAATTGTTCACCACTCATTAAATACTCAGGAGTGACACCGAAACGCCCAGAGGCAATTTGTTTAATAGCAGAAGTAGCGCGATCGCCTTTTTTCAAACCATTGAGATGAGGGAATAGGTTACTTTTACCGTCACCATTGACATCATTAATGATATTATAACGGTTAGGATCTTCGCCACCTTCTCCAGAATTGGATTTACCGCCAATGCGATTCATGGCAATAGCAAGGGTTTCGTGGGCTTCTTGACTTAATGCACCTAACGACATTCCCCCAGTGCAAAAACGTTTCACAATATCTTCCACTGATTCCACCTCATCAATGGAGATGGATTCGGTGTCAGGCTTAAACTCTAATAAATCCCGTAAGGCAGTCACAGGGCGTTCTTTGAGATACTTCTGATACAATTCATAGTGATCATAACCTTCTTTTTTCCCGTAAGCTGATACTGCTTTATGGAGATATTTAGACATTTCGGGGGAATTCATGTGATATTCACCGCCTTTTTTATAGTTAACATAGCCATAATTTTCTAGTTTTTTAGCCTGTAACTCAGGGAAGGCTTTTTGATGGAAGGAGATAATTTCGTTGGCAACTTCAGCCAGATTTAAACCACCAACACGGCTAGTTGTGCCTTTAAAGGCTAATTCCATCACATCAGCACCTAAACCTATACATTCAAAAATCTGGGCACCGTGATAGGAAGATAAGAGAGAAATACCCATTTTCGATAATATTTTGAGTAATCCAGCCTCTACTGACTTGCGATAACGTGCCAAGGCTTCAGATTCGCTAATTTTCTCGATTTTCGAGGTTTCCATCAATTTCTGAGTTTTGCTATCACGCCACCACTGGGAAACCGTTGCGAAGGTTAAGTAAGGGCATACTGCCGACGCACCGAAACCGATTAAACAAGCATAGTGATGGGTACTCCAGCATTGGGCAGTATCGGCAATTAAGGAGGTATGTAATCTTAAGCCTTCTTTAATTAAATGTTGATGTACCGCACCGATGGCTAATAGTGGAGGAATGTATGAGTATTCTACATTAATTGATCCCCCTAAATCCCCCTTAGTAAGGGGGACTTGCTGATTCCCCCCTTTTGAAGGGTGGCTAGGGGGGATATGATCGCTTAAAATAATAATTTGATTACCTTCATTAACTGCATCCGTAGCTTGCTGACAAAGGTTTTCTAAAGCTAATTTTAACCCATCAGGACCTTTATCGATCCCGAATAAACAGGATAATTCTTTTACTTTAAAATCAGATTGCTTGATGGTATCTAACTCGGAATTAGACAACACGGGAGATTCTAACAAAAGAGTATGGGCATTTTTCGGCTCGATGTGCAAGACATTACCCCTTTCTCCCAAGTGCATCTTTAATGACATTACCAAACTTTCCCGTAAAGGATCAATGGGAGGGTTAGTAACTTGGGCAAACCTTTGTTTAAAATAGTCGTATAACAATCGAGGTTTATTTGATAACACTGCTAAAGGTATGTCATCACCCATACAAAAAGTTGGCTCTTTGCCATCCCGTGCCATCGCTGAAATAATCATTTCTACATCTTCAGCAGTGTAACCAAAGGCGGTTTGTAATTGCAGTAAATCTTCTTGTGACAGGCAAGATGCCTGTGCTACTTTACTTCTTTCTCTTGTGGGAGAGAGGTTAGAGGTGAGGGCAAACTCCTCTTTTTTCAACTCTTGACGATATTCTTGTAACCATTGCCCGTAAGGTTTTTGATAGGCAATCTGTTGTTTTATCTCCCAATTTTTGAGGATTTGATTATTCTCTAAGTCTATCACAATCATCTGCCCTGGACCTAATCGCCCCTTCTCGATGATTTCACTTTCATCTAAATCTACCACCCCCGCTTCAGAGGCAACCACAATATAACCATCTTTTGTAATAGCATAACGTGCAGGACGTAATCCATTGCGATCGAGACAAGCACCAACGGTTTTACCTTCACTAAAAGCCAATAAAGCAGGACCATCCCAAGGTTCTTTTAAACCGCTATAATAATGATAAAAGTCTAAAATTTCGGGATATTTTGCCAATTCAGGCTGATTGTCGTAGGCTTCAGGCACTAAAATCATCGCCGATTCCGCTAAACTTCGTCCTGTACGCACTAACAATTCCATCGAACTATCAAGGTTGTAGGAATCACTATTTGCCATATTAACAATAGGAGTAACACCGTCAAATTCTTCTTTAGTCCACCCCGGTAACTCTAAATTTGCCTCCCGTACCGACATCCAGTTAATATTACCGATAAGGGTGTTAATTTCGCCATTATGTCCTAAAATTCGCATCGGTTGAGCAAAGGGCCATTTCGGCATGGTATTGGTACTAAAACGGCGATGATAGACAGCAAAACGACTTTGATAGGCAGGATTGGTTAAATCTTGGTAAAATTGACCTAAAACTTCACCCCTTACTAAACCTTTATAAACGATGGTACGGCAAGAAAAAGAACAAATATAAAAGTCATCTGATAACTGCTTACCCACACGAGAACGTGCTACATATAAACGGCGATCGAGTTCATCCCCTTTGTAGTGTTTTGCCCCAGAAGTTACAATAATTTGCTCAATGCGAGGTTGATTAGCTTTAGCTTGCTCTCCTAATACATCTGGATTAACAGGAACTTTACGCCATCCCAGAGTTTTGAGGCTTTCTACCTCCACCATTTCTTCTACATATTTACGCCCTTCTTCCGCTTCTTTCTCATCTTGAGGTAGGAATACCATACCCACACCCCATTCTTCATAGGGAGGCATTTCGATATTATTCTCCTTAAACCACTTTTGGAAAATCTCGATGGGGATACCAGTCATTACCCCCGAACCATCTCCCGTATCACGATCGGCACTACAACCGCCCCGATGTTCCATACAACCAAGGGCTTTTAAGGCTTGTTGCACCAATTTATGAGATTGACGGTTATCTTGATAGGCGATGAAACCAACACCACAAGCATCTCTTTCTTCTACTAACCAGGGTTGCCCTTGAAAGGGTTTTAATTGAGAATTATCCATATTCTTTTCTTGTCTGTTTGTCATCAAATCTTGACTTTTGTTATTTAAATTCGTTATATTACTGCTATTAGTTATCACTTCATAGTCTTTGCTAATTTAGGGATGCTGTACCCGTGAATAACTAGGTTTCGCTCTTTATTATTATATTATAAAGAATTGTTAAGTATTTTTTTAGATTCACTAAGATTATTTTTTACTACCAAGCAGGAGTGTATTGACACAGTGTATTGACACATAGTAGAATAAAAACATTGATAAAAATTTTAAAAGTTCATATAGAAAAGAAAGAAAAATATGGGAGGAATATTATTATGAATAACTCATCAGAGAAATATACACCCACTCAAGAAGAATTAGACAGAATTAGAAGTATTAAAGATGAGGATATTGATTTATCTGACGCACTCCCAACCGATGCTAAGTTTTGGGAATCAGCTAAATTTGTTCAAACTAAAGCAAAAAAGAAAAAAATGGTTTCCATGAGATATGATCAAGACTTATTAGAATGGTTAAAAAATGAAGCAGATAAAAGGGGGGTTGGCTATCAGGTTTTAATTCATTCTATTCTTGAGTCTTATCGTCATCATCTGTCTTAACCTTCAGATTAAAAAGCGATCGAGCATAGTCTGCCACTTTGGATCATCGCAAGCATGGCACGGTGCGATCGGTTTTTACTCGTAAAAATGTTCAAATATGAACTACTACCATATAGTTAAAGGATAAAAATCTTTGATGATAGTATCTTTAGTAATTAGTAGAGCTTGATATTTATCAGCAAGGGCGACTACTACTCTATCAACAGGATCTTTATGATTCCAGTCCAGATTAACACTCTCTATCCATAAATCTACATCAATAGGCAAAATTGAAATCACATCAGAGAGAAAAAGAGTCTTGATATATCTATCTATTTCTATCCCTAAATCTAGTTTTCCCTTTTTAACTTTAAGTGCGATTTCCCATAATGAAATAGAAGCAACTAAACCATTCTTTTCTAGTTCCATAATTGCACAATATTCCTTGGCTTTTGGTGAAAGTTGATCAGGATCTAAACTCCACCAAATCAAAGCACAAGTATCTAAAACAATTTTCATAACTCACTCCATTCATCTGTGGTGGGAGAGGTTAAGTCTTCATAGTATTTAATCTTACCTCTGAGGGGTGCAAATAATTCTTCTGTGCTTATAGGGGTTTGATACTTAGTAATTTTGAAAACAGGTTTCCCATTGTCGATGATAATAATATCTTCATTTTCTCTCTCTATCCGATCTAAAAACTTTTCTAATTGAGCTTTTAGTTGTGTTTTTGTTATCTGCATTTTTATTCTACTATTAAATATCTTAAACAAAGACTAATTTATTCAAATATAACAAACCAATTATCGGAAGCATGGCAGTTCGCGATCGCCTTGACAACCAACTAATTCGCTTTGACTACAGAACTTTTTTGTAATTTCGTGGTTTATAACAATGATTTTTTTAATTGAATATTATCTTTAAATCGGCATCAGTACAAAATTAGTAGCCAATAATTTTATAACCTAATGAGCGATCATCTTTTATCAACTATATTTAAGGCAACCAATTTTCATCTAAAATTTGCTCTAAAGTTGCGATTGGTTTTTCAGGGAATATTGACAAAGGTCATTGCGATCAATTTTAGGTTGATTGAAACAGTGTATTGATACATAGTATAATAAAAAAATTGATAAAAATTTTAAGTGTTCATACATTATAGATGAATCAAGAGTTTGAATGGGATGAACAAAAAAGCCAAATTAATTTAAACAAACATGGAATTAGTTTTGATGTTGCTAAGTTACTGTTTTTCGAGGATTATCTCTGTCAATATGATGATAGGTTTGATTATGGTGAAGATCGATTTCAAGCACTGGGAGAAGTTTACGGCATAGTTTTATTTGTTACTTATACTGTTGTTAATCAAGAAAAAATTAGATTAATTTCAGCTAGAAAAGCCACTAAAAAAGAAAGAAAAATATGGGAGGAATATTATTATGAATAACTCGTCGGAAAAATATATACCTACTCAAAAAGAATTAGACAGAATTAAAAGTATTAAAGAAGAAGATATTGATTTATCTGATGCACCAGAAACCGATGCGAAGTTTTGGGAGTCTGCTAAATTTGTTCAAACTAAAGCTAGAAAGAAAAAAATGGTTTCCATGAGATATGATCAAGACTAATTAGAATGGCTCAAAAGTGAAGCAGATAAAAGAGGAATTGGTTATCAAGTTTTAATTCATTCTATTCTTGAGTCTTATCGTCACCATCTATCTTAATCTTATAAAAGAGCAATCTAGACATAACCTGTTAAGCTAAGACGCATTTAACTTACATTGACTAATTCACCCTTATTCTTAAATTTTCTACTCCAATTAATCACTAAAGCTCCTTCGTTTAATAAGTAATTTACTGTTTTTTCTAGCTGTTCTTTATTTTCATTAGTTACACGAATTGACCATAGATTTTATTTCAATATAACAATCAGTATAATAAACTTCTATTTTTAGGGTTTACCGCATTGTGTGACAAAAAATTAAGCACAAAAAAAGGAGGCTAATTTTGCCCCCTAATAAATTAATTAAAAAAGGTATTTTAGAAGTACATACCTGCTTCTTGTACTTTTTCGATTTGTTTTTTCTTCAGTACTAAAAGGATTTGAGCTAACATAATAGCCCCGATAAACAGTAAGAGGAAAGCAATGCGAGTAGGACTTTGTAGAACTACTTCAGTGTCTTTTTGTCCGAAACCACCCACATTAGGATTATTAGTTAAGGCTTCTCCATTGGCTACTTGTTCTCCTGTAGTTACAATTAATTCAGGTCCAGCTGGAATTTCTACCGTGCTACTGCTACCATCATCGGCAGTAATAGTTGCCGTATAACCACCAGCACCGTCTTCTGCAATATCAGTAACAGTACCAGCTACAGGAGCTTTAAAGACATTGTTATTACTTAACATTCCCGTAGGATAAACTTGCCCTCTACCACGGTTTGCCCCTAAATGGACAGCATATTTCCCAAAATGAATATTAGGATTGGTGGCAGGATCTGGAGATAATACAGGAAAAACTACTTCTTCGTAATCATCACCGGGTAAAGGCCCTACTATCACCCAATTATCTTTCCCTTCACGGTAGGATTGGAAATAAGTGCTACCTACTTTCTCCTTCATTTCTTCGGGAATGCGATCGGCAGGTGCAATTTGGAATCCATCGGGTAACATTAACACCGCACCAACATTTAAACCGCCTTTAGAGCCATCTCCTAATACTTGTTGCTGAGAATGATCATAAGGTATTTTTACCACTGCTTCAAAAACAGTATCAGGTAAAACCGCTTGGGGAACTTCTACCTCTGCTTCTTTAGCTGCGAGGTGGCAGTTAGCACAAACAATTCTGCCAGTAGCTTCACGGGGAGTCATCGGTGCGGTTTCCTGTGCCCAAAAAGGATAAGCACCAGCCGATTGAGGTACAACTAAATCGCTGGCAATAAATAAACCAATAGAGGCGATCGCTACTAATACTAATTTACTGATGTTAGTCGCAAGATTCGCTAACAAAGACTGATTTCTCATTTATATTTAGAATTATTAAATCTGATCTAATTTTTGCACGTCAATGCCAACTTAGATTGTCAATTATCCATTATCAATTATCCATTGCCTAAGTCCACCAAGGTTTTTCTCCAGTACGGAAGTCGGTTTCTTCCCAATTACTAAAGACAACTTTATCATCATTGACATCAGCATGGACTAAAGCTAAAGATAGGGGTGCAGGACCACGTACTACTTTTCCTTCATTGTTATATTGAGAACCATGACAAGGACACATAAATTTATCTTCGGCAGCATTCCAAGGTACAACACAACCAAGGTGAGTACAGACAGCATTTATACCATAAGATGCGATCGCTTTATCTTCGGTGACAACTACATAAGTAGGATCTCCTTTTAAACCTTGAGCTAAAGTGCGATCGCCTGGTTGATGTTCAGCTAAAAATTCACTAGCAGTAATATCATTACCGAGTTTATCTTTAGCGGTGATACCACCACCAGCACCGCCTGAAGATTTAGGGATAAAGTATTTAACTACGGGGTATAAAGCACCTGCGGCAATCCCAGTAATAGTGCCAAAGGTTAGTAAATTCATAAATTGACGGCGCCCCATATCAGGGACATCGGCATTGCTAGAAATTTGAGTCATAACTAAACTAAACTAAACTAAACTAAATTATGTAATGGTATTTTGTGATTATCGTTTTACAACCAAATAGATAACCTTTATGTTAAAAAAGGTTGATAACAGTCATCATTTAATTATTGCAAAAAATGACCCTTTTGTCTCGGTCTTGATTAACCCTCAAGCTATTATTTGACTAACTGTAACTCGGAATTGACCGAATAGAATAATAACCATATAACTATCTTATCATGTTTTAATATTTAATTATGACAGGAAGCGAACTGCAACAATTAATTTTCAATAAGTGGGGATGCTCTTATGATGTCCAAGTAATTAGGATTAAGGATAAGATTTATTTTCAAGTCATGTGGAAATATTTAGAGCAAGCCTCGTTTCCTTTATCCCAAAGCCAATATTCTGAGCATTTAGAAACTATTGCTAGCTATATAACCGATTGGGGAGTTGTTAATCAAATACAAGTCG
>CAJHXH010000416.1_pt1 | contig 15258 bp, 16 predicted proteins | sample 9198571 | NCBI WGS metagenome assembly CAJHXH01 (sample SAMEA7708301, study PRJEB35096) | sediment metagenome | biome: marine neritic benthic zone biome [ENVO:01000025]; feature: sediment [ENVO:00002007]; material: shallow marine sediment [ENVO:03000034] sea grass bed [ENVO_01000059] ... | reverse complement strand
TGTCTGTATATTGTGCATCCTGCTCATCAATATCTCCATCCGTTGCCCCAAAATAAACCACAAAACAACCGTTTTCTTCTAGAAATTTCTTGACACGTAATAATTCTGTGGATTTCCCCACACCCCGATGTCCTGTATAAAGTTGACAAGTAGATTCATTTGAGCGTACGATTTTTCTACCAATTTCACGATATATATTATCATTTCCTCGCACCTCACTACAATTAACATAAGCAGGATTACCCGGTTGTAGAGCCTGAAAAGGATTGAAAGCGTTGTAAACTTTGGTAATTAAATCTTGACTCATGGTTTTTGGAAGTTTAGTTGATCATTTATAATGATCATTTATAAACTTTTGACAGGGGAATTTATTTTTTGTGATTATATTTTAGCAAGATTAAGCCCCACGTTGAATTAAAATTCAAGGCTAATAGCTAAAGTCATCTAAAGATTACTCGAAAACCATAGCCCATTTTAATGGACTTCAGCTTTGAGCAAGAAATTAATTTCTTGACTGTGAAACTTTACTTTTTGTCCTAAGAAACATTGCATAATCTTTTAACCATAATTTCTATTTTAGGAAAGGCTTGAGGGGAAACAATACCATCTTGATATTCGTATTTTGTTTGATAGTCTTCTTCAGTAGGATTGAGAAATACTTTTAGAGTTTTAGAGGATAAATCAATCACCCAATACTCCCTAATAGCCGCTTGGGCGTATGCTTTTTTCTTAATCCCTAAATCTTTAGCTAAAGTAGTATCTGAAATTTCGATTAACCAATAAATGTCTTCAGGATAAGGATGATGGTTTAAGTATAAATCATCAGGGAAACGGACGATCGCAATATCTGGTTCAGGTTCTGAATCACTTAATGTAATAGGATGTGCTTCTATTACTTCAGCTTGATCTTTGAGGAGTTTACGAAGATATTTAACAGTGCTATGATTAATATGTCTGTGTATAGGGCCTTCTGGACTCATCTCAACAATATCTCCTAAAATAAATTCTACTCTGCGATCGCTTAAAATACCAGCCTCGATCATTTTATGGTAATCAGATAAAGACCATTTTGTTAAAGTGTACATAGTTTTGAGCAATAAATTTAATCTTCTAAATTCTAAATTCTAAATTCGCCTTACAGAGCATTTTCGAGCAAAACCATCAAAGTATTGCTTTATGTCCTAAGCAACATTGCATAATCTTTTAACCATAATTTCTATTTTAGGAAAGGCTTGGGGCGAAACAATACCATCTTGATATTCGTATTCTGTTTGATAGTCTTCTTCAATAGGATTGAGAAATACTTTGAGAGTTTCAGAGGATAAATCAATCACCCAATATTCCCCAATACCGGCTTGGGCATAGGCTTTTTTCTTAATCCCTAAATCTTTGGCTAAAGTAGTATCTGAAATTTCGATTAACCAATAAATATCTTCAGGATAAGGATGGTGGGTTAAGTATAAATCATCAGAGGAACGGACGATCGCAATATCTGGTTCTGGTTCAGAATCACTTAGTGTAATAGGATGTGCTTCCCTGACTACGGCATTTTGTTTTAAGAGTGAACGAAGATAGGTGACTCCTTTATGATTTACCGAACAATGTAAGGGTTTTTCTGGACTCATTTCCACAATATTTCCTAAAATAAATTCTACACGGCGATCGCTTAAAATACCAGCCTCGATCATTTTATGATAATCAGATAAAGACCATTTTGTTAAGGTGTACATAGTGTTTAGCAATAAATTTTCCCTATTCAAATTGTGTTTTTTCAATTCTTAGTATTTTGCCAATCTTCTTGATTCCAATCAATTTTTTCCACATCATAGCCTTCTTTATTAGTTGGTAAATCATCCTCATCTAACCATTCTTGCCAATCATCATCCACTTCTAAACTAGGAGAAGATTCTTGATTAATCGGTTTTTCGATTATTTCCTCTGTTTCCTGTGTTTCTTCGGTTTCTTCGGTTTCTTCAGTTTTCTCTGTTTCTTCTGCCTCATCACCCCAATCTAAATCATCCCAATTTTCTTCTGTTTGTGTCTCCTCAATTTCCACTTCTTCCTCAATTATTTCCTCTTTTTCTTCTATATTTGTTTCTCCTATGGGTAAGTCATCAAATTCCGAATTTACATCAAATTCATCACTTACAAGTGATTCAGTTACTTCTTCACTATCAATAATTTCATCTACCCAATTCACTCCTCTTTCTTCCTCAAAAATTGCCGATGATTCTTGCTGATTAGTAATTTCATATTCAAATTCTTCCTCCTCTTCAACCGAGTCATTATCGTGGGTAATTTCTTCTTCTCTAACCGCTTTGGTAACTAATTCTGCGTCAAAATTTTCAAATTCATCGTTCACATTTTGTTCTACTGCTAAAGGGATTTCGTTAACAGAATTTACTTCCGTATCAGCCTCTAATTTATTTTCTGTTTCCCCAAAATTAACTGGATTACCTGATAAAAGTTGAAAAATTTTTATTAAAGTTTCTCTATTTTTTTCCCATGTTTCGTATGCCGAGTGAAGTTGTTGTCGATGAAAATCAGTAATATGCTGATAATTACTGTCTAAAATTTCTGACTCAATTCGTGTTTCTACACCTTGAATTAGGTTAAAGGTGGTTTCAATTATTTTCGGCTGAATATCCTGCTGTTTAACAGTTGTTTTTAACTTCAGCGTCAGATTATTACTAAAAGCTATTAACATAGCTTGCTTTATGTCACCCTCAGCTAGTGCTTGCTTAATTTCTTCATAAATACTCATTGTGTTTTATCTCCAATTAATTTATAAATTGATTATTTAGATGCTATTTTAAAATTATTTATTTTATTTATCTATCTATCGGGAATATATTAATACTTAGTTTAGAAGTGAATTATCTGAATTATCTTGTAAAATTTTAAACATTTTTTGCAAACTTTGAATATTTTGTAAAATTATTTTGTGGGCTATTTGTACTTCCTTAAAGTGTAATTTTTCTATTTGTTTTGCCGTTTTATGTTCAGTAAAAGATTCACTAAATTCATTATCAATCTCATTTTGCAATAAATCAATTAATGTCCGAAAATAAACAGTAGATGATTGCCCTTCATCTTCAGATAAAGCGGTGACAACCTCAATCTTCATAGCTTCTGCCATAGCGATGGACATTGCCTCATCAATTTCTCCTGCTCTAATTTTGGCTTTGACTTCCTCAATTTTACTCATAAATTATCTGTTGCTTAAATTTTTTCTTTAAAATAGCTTAACTTATATTTAGGGCAAAATTTAGCAAAAGTCCGTTACTCGATAGTTAAATTCAGCCAACATCTGACGTAATAAGGGCAAACTTAAGCCAATCACATTACTATGACAGCCTTTAATCCCCTCAACCAAGAATCCACCTTTACCTTCCAAAGCAAAGCCACCGGCACATTTAAGTGGTTCTTCTGTCGCTACATAAGCTTTAATAGTTTCGTCATCGATATTGGCAAAAGAAACCTCGGTTACACCACAACGAATAATAGTTTTACCTAATAAATTATTAATCAATACATGACCAGTGTAGAGTTTACCCATTTTACCACGCATTTGTTGCCATCGGACGATCGCTATTTCAGCGTTATCAGGTTTACCATAAATTTCTTGATTAACCATCAAAACCGAATCACAACCTAATACCAAAGCATCAGGATAATTTCGAGCGACAGTTTCTGCTTTTTTACTTGCCAAAGTATTGACTAATTCCACTGGATCTGTTAAGTTAATTTGCGATTCATCAAAATTGCTACTCTCAACAATTGGCTCAATACCGATCATTTTTAATAGTTTTAATCGTGCTGGAGAAGCGGAAGCAAGAACAAATTGAATCATATATTTTTGAACCTTTTAATTTACATTAAAATTGTCGGTTGGGTTGAAGAATAAAACCCAACATCACTATAGCAATCCTAAATCATTTATGAGAAACAATAAACTTGGATAAATAATTGACAATTGACAATTGACAATTGACAATGAATGTAACAAAGAATAGGAGTATTATAGACTGAAGATCTTGCACCCCTTACAATAATATTTAATAGGTAAAAGTCATAAAATCAATTTTCATATAGTTAATATCAATTTTAAAACTTATTACTCCTTACTCATTACTCATTACTTTCCTTCACAAGCCCATTTTTGGGGAGGTGCAATATCTAAGTATTCCCTATTATCTTTGACACAATTTAAGCAGGAAAATTAAATATATATTAAACTTAATTTAAGACGGGTATAAACTAAAAGAATTAGCCACAATTTTAAATAAATCTTGTACGGATTGCCAACGAGATTCTGTAGTAGAAATATTGAAAGTATATAATTTACCTTTATTTGTCACCACACTAGCCAGATTGTGACGCACTTGGTTGTCGGCCAAAGTAACTTCATATTCTAAGATATAGTAGTTTTTGAGATTATATTCTTTTTTTGTGGCAGAAATTAACTCGGCTTCCCGTTGAGAATTAGGATTTTCATTAACCATTTCCATAAAGCGATAACCAACATCCGTAGGAGTGCCTAAATCTTCCAGCTGTTTATCTTGATTCACATCGCTAATAATCACACTTAAATTTTCTCCCCTTTCAATAAAATCTCGAAAAACCACATCAACTCCCTCACTAGCATTTTCAACCTCCACCTGAATCCAACCATTAGGATAGAGAAATTGATAGCCATCAGTTGCATCAATATAATTTTGTACCCCACCTAAAGTAGCTGAACAAGATGATATTGTAACTGTTAACAATACTAATAGTAACGAAAAAATAGACTTTAACATATACAGAAATTTAACTAGATGACTTTTTTATTTTCCCATGAAATACGATTTTAGTTAGAATCTTTTGCTATCATATTAAGTATTCCTAACTCCTAACTCCGGCACAGACGTTATATTCCTGCGTCTGTGCTTAAAATTTTGTTTTTTGTTGTTTATTGTTGCACGGAAAAAGGTTATAATCAGAAGCCAATCTAAGCTCTTGCTTGGTTGAGCAAGCTAAAGTAAGACTGTATTATTGTCAAATTAACTTTTAATTAAAGAATGAAAAAAAATAATTTTGGTTCTACTCAAGTTATGTTCCGTACTGATGAGTTATTGACTGCCGCCTCTAACCGCTACAGAATTACTGTCGCCGTGGCAAAAAGAGCGAAAGAAAGACGAAAAGAAGACTTTGACAATGATAATTTAGAAGAAGTAGTTAAGCCTGTTATGCGGGCTGTAGTAGAAATGTCTGATGAGTTAACCCAACAAGATCTTCTTCCTGATGGATAAATATACATTGATAGGCTTAAATCTTGGTGTATCTTGTCTAACTATGGCAGTGGGATTAAATTTAAGTCCCAATTTTAGTTTATGGCAAGGAAAAACCATTAATCGTTATTCTCCTAATTACTTTAGCTTTTCGCCCGTTTTCGCACAAACTTTATCACCGGAGAAGGTTGCTGAGATAATATATGAAAAAATGCCTGATTTCCCCCTAGAGAATAACTACTCGAAGAAAGAAACAGGGGAAAAAGTAGCAGAGAATACTTTAGTCACCAGAATAGTTCGCTACCATCAATATACCAAGGCACGTCCCACTCGGTTTCGTCTTGACTGGAAATTAACTCTAGCTGATTATTTAGGTAAAAATGAAATTATCGTGGAAGAGCGTTATCCTGGCTATAGTACTCTACAACAAAACCCATTACCTAAAGATCGCAAAGCAATTAGTAATTTGACTATGAAACAGAGGCAACAACTGGTTGATTTATTAGTAAGTATTTATTTGCCTCCTAGTCAAAGTCAAAATAATTCCGACTCTACTCCAAAAAAAACAGAAGATGACTCTAATCAATCTCCGAGTCAACCTCCTAATTTACAATTACCCCAACGGGGAGGGGCAGAATTACTTTTACCGTAAAACTTGAGCTTGCTGTTGGTTAGCTTTTAACTCTTGCATTTCTTGCTCTAACTGCTCAATTCGATCTACTAAACTTCTGATGACTGTCGCCTCAGAATCAGGTAAGTTACCATGTTCAAGAGGATTAACTTTAACTCCAGAGCGATTTACAACTCGCCCCGGAATACCCACCACTGTGCATTCGGAAGGAACATCTCGCAGTACAACAGAACCTGCACCAATACGAACATTATTACCAATTAAAAGATTACCTAGGACTTTAGCACCAGCACCCACTACCACATTTTCTCCTAGGGTAGGGTGGCGTTTCCCACTTTCTTTTCCAGTCCCCCCTAATGTAACCCCTTGATAAATAAGACAATAATCTCCTAAGATTGCCGTCTCACCAATAACTACGCCCATGCCATGATCGATAAATACGCTTCTACCGATATTGGCACCGGGATGAATTTCAATCCCCGTGAAAAATCGTCCTAGATGTGACATTAAACGAGGAATTAGGGGTAGCCCCAGATTGTATAGCCAGTGGGAAAAACGGTGTAATAATAAAGCCTGCAAGCCTGGGTAGCATAGCAAAACTTCTAACCAGTTACGAGCAGCGGGATCTCTCTCAAAAATAATTTGGAAGTCAGCTTTTAGTGAAGAAAACACAATGAGCTAGTTTTTTCTTAATAAACGTTCTGATAATAATTATATCATTGGTTACATTATTTTTCGAGTGAGGAAATTACTAAGGAATTGATAATTGACAATAGAATCCATCCTAACACCTCAACACCTCAACTCTATCTATAAGACAGAAGCTATAACGATAGCAATTCTTAACTGATATTTTATGCTATCTTCAAATTATAGAAAGAAACCATGCTTCTAAAATTCATGAATGATTATAATTCCATTAGGCATATATTAGCGATCGAATCAAACGGTTGGAAAAGAAACTTTTTTCTCGATAAAAATACCTATTCATTGGGAAGAAGTTCAACTAATGCAATTGTGATTCATCATCGAGTTATTTCTCGAAATCATGCCACTTTTTTAAAAGTAACTTATCAAGGCGAAAAAGGGAATAATAGTTTTTTTTGGATTATAGATGGTGACTTAAAAGGTAATCGTAGCACCAATGGGATATATGTCAATGGAAAAAGACACTTATCCTCTCAACTTCAACCCGGAGATGTTATTTTGTTAGGGGGAGTAGAAGTTCGAGCTAAGTATGACATATTTGACATCAAATCTCGTACTTTTTACAGTGCCACAAAAAGTAATAATTTGAAAGTTGAAACCGAAGAAAATTTAGATCAAGAAGAAGACAAGTCCACATCTATCGCCACGAGAGAATTAAATAAAGAGCCTTTACGAGAAGCATTTGTTAAAGTGATTAATGAAATTAAAGATCATCATAATTTTATATATATAACTGCTAATTCTCAAGGTCAAATCAGAGAAATTAGTAAACCAGCAGAAAGTATAGCTGATCTTGATGATTTAAAAATTGAACATCCTTTATTTCAAGATTTTAATTTTGCCTTGCCTCAAAATCATCATAAGCTATTAGTTAGAGATTTTAACTTAGATGACAGAAGTTTTACTCAATATATTTATTATTCAGAGAAAAGTGATTTAATTACTACTTATTTGCTTACTAGAAGTCAAAAGCAACAATTAGAAATTGAGTTAAGAGAAAACGAAGAACGCTATGATAATATTATCAAGCAAATATCAGAAGGCATTTTATTTGTCGATTTTGAAACCAGAGAAATTGTAGAAGTTAACCAAGCTTATTGTCAATTATCGGGCTATTCAGAAGCAGAAATTATAGGTTTAAAACTAAATGATCTAGTAATTCTGGAGCAGAATATTTTATCTGAGAATTTAAACAGCATTCTTACGGAAAAAACCTCTTGCATTCGAGAATCAATTCATCGTCACAAGGATGGTTCTTTAACTAATGTAGAAGTAAATATTAGTATTGTTATTTATCTAGGCAAAAAAACTTTGTGTTTGTGCGTAAGAAATATTACTGAAAGAAAAAAAATGGAAGAACTATTACGTTATCAAACTTCCCATGACATTATCACAAATTTACCTAATTATAAGTTTTTTACAGAGCAATTATTCGCTTATATAGCTAATAATAAAAAAACTCAAAAAGAATTGTGCTTAATTTTAATAAAAATAGATAATTTTAAGGAAATTAATTATAGTTTGGGAGATGAAATAAGTAGTAAATTATTGCAATTTTTAGCAAAAAAAATCAAGACTTATTTAGCCGTTGGGGATGTTGTAGCTCGCTGGATAGATAATGATTTAATAATTTTATTACCAGAGATAAATTCAGAGGAACAGATAAACAGCCTTGTTAAACATATTTTAGCGGAAGTGAACAAACCTCTAATCATCGAAGAATTTTCTCTTTATCTTACATTATCTATCGGAATTGCTATCTATCCTCATCATGGAAAAAATGAACGGAAATTGCTGCAAAATGTTAATACTGCTTTGGTAAAAAGCCGTGAGCAATCTGGTAGTAATTACCAATTTTATGAGCCAAATTTATCTTTACCTTTTCTCGATAATTTTAATCTGAAAAATTCAATTTATGAAGCTATTAATAATCAAACTTTTTATCTAAAATATGAGCCAGAATTTAATATAAATACTAAGAATATTTCTACTTTACACAGTTACCTCAGATACCAAAGTGATAATGAACAACTTAGTAATTTATCAGAGTTAGAATTACTGGAAATAGCAGCAGAAATGGGGTTGAGTAAAGCCATTTTTAATTGGTGGTTACAAACTATTTGTGAGGATTATCAAATGTGGTTAGAATCTCAACCAGAAGATGTTATTTTACCTAAAGTTAGTTTAAGGATACTTTTATCTAGTTTACAGGATACTAATTTAGTTGAACAAATTACGAATATTTTAGAGTTTACTGAAATAAATTATGATAATTTACAGCTAGAAATTATTTATGATGATTTGGTAAATAACTTAGGATTAGCGAAACAAAATTTGCTGAGATTATCAGAAGAAGGAATTAATCTTTGTTTATCTAATTTTGACTTAGAAAAATTAATCAATATTGGCGATTCAGAATTACCAATTACCAGTATAAAAATTAGTGGAAAAATAATTCATAATTTAGAAAATAATATCTATAATAAATCTTTGATTAGAGCGATAGTTGAGCTAGGTAAATCTTTAGGTGTGACTGTGTTTGCCGAAAATATTGCTAATCATCAAATATGGGAAATACTATCTAGCCTTGAATGTGTGAATATGACGGGTGAAGTTTTTACCACACCTTTATTATCAGAGCAAATACCAGATCTGTTAAATAGTAAAATAGATGTATATAGCAGTGGACAGTGGACAGTTGAGGTGTGAATTTTATTTAAACTTCTTGGCGTAGCACGAAAGCTGGTAAATTAATTAAATTAACAGGTTTAGTTATTTTGTGTTAGTTTTTTTTACCTTGATCACAACTAATTAACGAATTTGAAGCCTCATGATAATTAACTATCAATTATTAATTATCAATTATCAATTAAAAAAACTAACATTTCCTTGGGCTGAATTCAAATCAGGACGTAAATTTTCAGCTCCGCGTAAATAAGGGTGATAAATTTCTTTTTGAGATTTTAAGGTATTAATATAAATTAATACTCGAATACAGTGTTCTAAACTACCTTTAACGTACATTTGCTGTAAGTCCAATAGAGGTATATGTTCCCAATTTTTACGTTCTCTGGCGATCGCCGCAGGAAAGACAGCATCCAAATCAGGGGTAGCAGTAAAAATAATACTGATTACTTCTTCAACCTTGAGTTGATTACGGGTTTCTATTTTATTTAACAATTCATGTACCACCTCTCTAATAGCTTCAACCGTATTTGTTTCGGCGGTAGTAGCACCTCGAATTGCCCGTACTTTCGTCATCAACTACTCTTTCCTCCCCTAAATTATTAGCAATAACTTTGTTATCTTATCATTAATCCATCTTAATGACTAAGGACGATATAACCATAAAGGTTGACCATTGGTAGCTATTTCAAATTCTAACCAGTCAATTGCCGATCCTACTTTTGATTTTACCTGACCGCGACCATTTAGCACACGATTAAGCAGAGATTTGGGTTCTTCGATGGTTTCACACTCGGTTTTATCGGGATCAAGTTTGGCTAATTCACAAGCCCAACGACGGGCATCTTCTTCACAACCAAGACGATCTACTAAACCCCATTCTAGAGCCTGTTTACCGCTAAAAATACGCCCATCAGCAAAACTTTTGACGGTTTCAACGCTCAATTTTCGCCCCTCGGCAACGGTTTCGACAAATTGCTGGTAAGTACTATCAATTAAGTTTTGTAAAATTTCATCTTCCTCTGGGGTTGACTCTCGATCGAAAGAAAGAATATCTTTATAAGGGCCAGATTTAATTACTTTAAAGGACACACCGACTTTATCTAACAGTTTTTCTAAGTTATTCCCTCGAATGATTACCCCTACGCTTCCTGTAATAGTGCCTGGATTGGAAACAATATGATTTGCCCCAACACTAATATACACTCCACCAGAAGCAGATATATTGCCAAAACTAGCTACAATTTTGGTTTTTTCGCCTAATTTCTTCAAGGCATGGTAAATTTCTTGAGAATCTGCTACTGTTCCTCCAGGAGAGTCTATTCTCAGCAACAAGGCTGGAAATTCTTTTTCTTCAACGGTTTTTAAGGATTTTAACACTTGTTCACGGGTTTCCCCTGCAATAGCTCCATTAATCTCTATTTTAGCTATCTTTTTTTTACTACTTGCTTTAAAAGGCCAAATCATTATGTCTATATCAGTTGAGCTTAATTTTATTTTTGTGGTAAAACTATTTACATTACATTCATCAGAGTACTATTATAACCATCTGAGAGAAATCAACAATAATTATTAATTATAATTAAGTGTCTGTGATAAGTTTACTCTATATATGGGGGAAGGTTTGGAGTCACTTTCCCCTAAAGGTGCCGTATTTTTCATCTAGATACCTAACTTATTACTTATTATTTATTATTTATTACTTAGTATCTTCTCCTTCTAATCATGGATTTATTGCGATCGCTTCCTATCGGCTTATACATTGAAAAACCGTTTACATGGTTACACCGACTTGATTCTAGAGTTAAATTAGGTTGGTTAATGAGTTTAATTCTTACCCCTTTATTAGCTAATCCTACTTGGCGTATCTTTTTAATGATTTTTTTGCTAGTAATTACATGGTTAGCGTTGATTCCTTGGCGAATACAACAACGACAACTATCATGGTTACTATTATTCACCGTCTTCATTCTCTTACTGACTGCGATCGCACCTGACGGTTTTAGCTTAACTTATCAACCACGATTACCAGAGAGTGAAATTGCCATCACTCAACCGACGGATTATCAATATATAGTATTTAAGTTAGGAAAATTTACTATTACCAGAAGATCTTTGGATTTAGGTATTAGAATTAGTACGTTAATTTTCACCTTAATTTATAGTAGTAATTTATATTTATTAACCACTGCACCAGAAGAAATTACCGCTGGAATAGAGGAATTATTATCTCCTTTAAAAAGGCTTAATGTACCAATCACAGAAGTAGTTTTAACTTTAACATTATCTTTACGTTTTATTCCTTTAGTTTTGGAAGAAATTCAAAACTTGATTCGTTCGGTGCGTACTAGGGCGATAAAATGGAGAAAATTAGGGATTAAAAAAAGTTTACAAATATGGTTAGTTGTGGCAGAGAGATTATTAGAAAATATTTTATTAAGGGCAGAACAAATTACCATTGCGATGGAATCAAGAGGATTTACTAGTCCTCAGACTCATCAGGTACAGTGGCATCAATTACGATTAGTTAGGAATGATGTTATTGCTATTTTTGCTTTGGTAGTTTTCTGGATATTACGCTTAACTATTGGGCAAAATTAATTGTAAATAATGAATAAAAGAAAGTTGATTATTTAGAGATAAGAATTGACTTTAAAACGATTAAAATTGATTTTCCCTAGTTTTGCTATTTAGTTCTTTTGTACTGGTGCAAGATGTCAGTTTAATAACCTGCAAGTCTGTTATTGTTTTCTTTCTATCTGCCAAAGCGTTTGAAACTCATTACTGGCAATTTCTCGAAAGCTATCACGAAAAGTTTCTAGGGTTTGTTTTACTTCTTGATCGTCTCTGTTTCTTATTATTTCATGACCTAAACCTTTAGGAGGAACGAAGGCCCAGGAAGAGATAATTACTCTACCTGTTTGATGATTTTTGATATTTTCTTTGAGAATGTTACTATCTCTAGAAGAAGGAAGAAGCACTTCTGCTTTAGTATAAAAAACTAGATAGCCTTGACAAATAAAGCCGCATTCTGTGACAATTAAATCTTCTGGTTGAGCATTCTGGAGCAAATACTCGTTGCTGACATACCAATAATCCGTTGAGCGCTGGCTATAGGGCCAAGCCCCCCCCAAAAAATTAGCTAAATAGAGGGATATCATTAAAATTAGTCCTATAGTTTGACTAGGCTGTTTAATAATTGTTAAACGCTGAGCTAACCAGAGATAAAAAATAGGTAAAAGAGAAATCCAATATTCAATGTTGGTAGGTTGAAAGATGGTTATTACTACTGCATAAGTGGCTAAAAAATAGAGGGAAAAACTGGAGAAAATCCAAGATTCAATAGAAAGAGAATCTCGCTGAGAAGTTTTTGCAGATTTTTTATAAGTGGCTAGGACAATTTTGCTCAGCAAGATTAAAGCAGATACTATCCCCACGATGGTAGCAATTGAGATTAATAATAATCCAGAACTGCTAATAGCTTTATTAGCTACATATTGTTCTTCTAAAAGTAACTTATTAGGAAATATTCTCTCCACAAAGGAAGATATGTGAGGTGAGGCAAACAGGAAATTAGTTCCCCAAATTACCTTGAAGATACCAATGATTGCCTTAAAAGGAGAAGTCCAGGATAAAGGTTCCGGAAAACCACGATTAGCATGACCTTTGGCCCATTCTATCGTTTCAGCAAGACTACTATGTTTGAAGACCAGATAGCTAACAGATAGGTAAGCAGTACCAATAATTACGAAAGCAGTTCCCCAAAAAACAGCTAATTGACTAAAAATAAACTTTAAGCCACTGGCGTGCTCAAATTTGCGCCAAATGGTTAATAAAGTTAAAGAAACCACCACCAACAAAAAGACATATTGTTGGTGTATTAAAACAGCACAAGCGCTAAAAAGACCCAAGCCTAGCAAACTTTTCAGTCTAATTTTTCCCGTTTCTTCCCATTTGTGGTTGTAGATGTTCACCAAGATATAAACACAAATTAACAAAAAAGGGAGAGGAGGTATATAGGTTTCTGCTTCTACACCATAGATCCAGAAACCAAAGGAAAAGGCTAGCCAACCTACAGGTAAAAATGCCAAACTAGGTTTAATACCAATTTTTACCCCTAGCAAATAGGTCAAGGCTAAAGTAGTAATGCTTGTAATGACCGTCAATATCTGCATCGGTATTTCCGCACTACCTTTGTATCCAAAAAAAATCCACAAGTTATAGAAAAGACGATTAACCGGATTAAAAAATAAATGATTAGGATGAAAGTTCCAGACAAAATGATAAAAACTTTCACCCCAATTCGTCACACTCATAATATAATAAATCGAGTCCTCCCCTTCGGTATGGTTTCGGGAGAGAGTGAGAATATACATAATACCTATAAAGAACAAAAAACTTGCTAGCCATAGGTAATTTCTTCTTTGCAAATTAACTTGGTTATTTCTAGGTTGCTCGGTTGTCATATATATTATTATATAAAATATGGCTTTGTGCTTATTATACTCAGATCTTGCACCTTTTTCAAAATTGGCTTGTGATGGGGAGTAATGAGTAATGTAGGGGCGATCGGGTAGGGGCTTAATATATTATGCCCTTACCCCCTACTGAGTAATGAGCTTAATAATTGACAATAACGGCATTACAATTGATTTTCTAACCTTTTAAAATTAGTTTTAATATTATAGTTAACAAATTAGGATTCATGATTAATTGCAGGTTGAAAATTAAGTGTTAATCCTACACGTTGAAGAATAAATCCTAACGTTTCTATTGTTAAGGGATGATTAATCTCTAATAATGGAGAAACCTGTTCTTGAGAATTATCCGTTTCATGTTCATTCTGAACAATTGTCATAGACTGATTTGCCTGAACAACATTTTTAACTGCTAATAAAAAAGCCTCCTTATCTCCATCTTTCATTGTTTCCTCAAAAGAAATCTTTAAATATTCTGCGGCATATTCCCTATTACAAAGACGTTTAAGTAAATCATCTTGATAACTTTTAACTGGCATGATAGTTTTCCTCCTTATTCTTTTTGATAAGCATTCCAAAGTTTTTGACCCATTTTAATGTCTTTATTTTGTCGTTGTTTATCTCCTCCAACTAGCAAAAGAATAATTTGCTTCCTAATTATCCCAAAATACACTCGATAGCCAGAGCCAAAATGAAACCGAAGTTCATAAATTCCCTCTCCAACACTTTTGGTATCTCCTAAATTGCCAAGTCTAACTCTATCAAGACGAACATCTATTCTTGCTTGAGTTTGGACATCCAAAGTATTAAACCATTCATCAAATGGGCAAACTCCGTTATCTAGTATATACTTTTGAATTTCCCACTGTCGATTTTTCATTGTTTCTTGATCTTGGTTTTGCAGGAAAATGCTGTTTATTCTGAATGCTTGACTTGATTAAATTAGATGGCTAATTTTAATTTAATTAATTGTTTGATCAATTGCTACCAGTGCGGTTAAAATTAAAGTAATAGGTTCCATGATTTATTCGTTAATTTATGAATTTATCAAAATCTTATCAAATTAAAGTGGTTCATTCCAATATTCGCCCTTTTGGTATTATCCCAAATTATCCAAGGCTTCAAATTGACGTAAAGCAACACTTGATCCTTGATTCCACGCCAATTCGACGTAATAGGGTAAAATCTTCTTAATATTTATATCTGGAAATAGACGACTTTTCTCACTTTCTTGATAGGTTTCCCCTTCCAAAAGATAAATCCTTAAACTTTCTTGTCGATAAATCCATAATTCGGGAATTTTAAGCAATTCATAAGGGACTACGTCCGTTCTTGAGGTAAAATCTACTTCTATGGCTAAATCTGGCGGTGGATCAACTGTTAAATCAATTCTCTCTTTACCTAAGATAGCTTGTCTATTGTCAATATAAAAACATTTATCTGGTTCTAAACCCGCTTTAAAAGGCATTTTTAGGGTAATAGG
>CAJHXH010000429.1_pt1 | contig 15292 bp, 6 predicted proteins | sample 9198571 | NCBI WGS metagenome assembly CAJHXH01 (sample SAMEA7708301, study PRJEB35096) | sediment metagenome | biome: marine neritic benthic zone biome [ENVO:01000025]; feature: sediment [ENVO:00002007]; material: shallow marine sediment [ENVO:03000034] sea grass bed [ENVO_01000059] ... | reverse complement strand
TTACTTTTTGCCTTTTGTCATTTTTTAGTCATTTTCACGCTTATATTAATTATTCAGGTAAGCTAAGATAAAGAGAAGATCAAATGTAAATTATTCAATTGATAGCGATTGAGGAGAGTAGAAGAAAATGTTAGCTCAAATTTATCCCCGTATTATCGATAGTATCGGGGAATGGAATCCGCAACTGTTTCGAGAAGTTAAAGGCAGACTCAAACCACGCAATGTTGCCTTGGTATCTGGTTTTTCTGTTATAGGGCAGATTTTCCTTTATCTTTATTTTAAGGGAATGTTACCCATTAGAGAAGGTGTATATAACCGTTACTGCACTAGCGTTTCTAATTATAGTGGTAATCAAAAATGTGTAGCTGACTTACTTGGTAACATACAAATTATCAAAGAGTTGTGGTGGTTAGATATATTCACCACTATTAGTAGTATGGGCATTTTTATCACTTTAGTGATAGGTTGTTATATGTTGATTGCCGATGTAACCAAAGAAGAGCGTCAAGGTACATTTAATTTTATTCGTTTAAGTCCCCAGTCTGCCTTCTCGATTTTAGGAGGAAAAATGCTAGGAGTACCAATTTTAGTTTATTTATTTGGTGTATTAGCTATTCCTTTTCATCTAAAAGCAGGATTATCGGCAAATATTCCTTTACATTTGATTTTAGGTTTTTATCTAGTCTTAGCCGCTAGTTGTTTCTTTTTCTATTCAGCTAGTATTTTATATAGTTTAGTAACTAAGAATCTGGGTAATTTTCAACCCTTACTAGGTAGTGGGATGATTTTATTTTTCTTGTTAGTTATGATGGCTATTACCAGTGATGGCTATGCCTCAGAATATAGCGAAACTACGTTTGATTGGGCTTTACTTTTTTATCCTGGTACCTTTTTAATCTACCTAGTCAAATCGACATTTTTAGCCCCCGATGCTATTGGTTATCTGGATTCACCAGCCTTAATGAATCTAAATTGGTATGGTAAATTTTTCTGGCAAAATTCTGCTACTGGTTTAGCTTTTATGTTAGTTAATTATGGTATTTGGTCTTTTTGGTTATGGCAAGGCTTAAAAAGACGTTTTCATAATCCTCTAGCAACTGTAATTACTAAATACCATAGTTATTGGCTCTCTGCTTGTTTTATCGTTTTCAATTTGGGTTTTGCCCTACAATCTTTAGAGAATTACAATGCTTATCATTCTCTTGAAAATAGTTTAATTGTGGTTCAAGTTTTTAATTTAATTCTCTGTTTGATTCTAATTTCTGCTTTAAGTCCCCACCGTCAAAGTTTACAAGATTGGGCTCGTTTCCGTCACCAAAATTCTCAGGCAAAGCGTAATATCTGGCGTGATTTACTTTTAGGAGAAAAAAGTCCAGCCGTATTGGCGATCGCTCTTAACGTATTAATTGTGAATCTTTATATGTTGCCGGCCGTGTTGATGTTCCCTTCTCCCGAATCAAAATTATCAATTATTATTGGGTTAGTGTTTGGCGGTGCAGTGGTGCTACTCTATGCTTCGGTTGCTCAATTATTAATGATGTTGAAAACGAATAAAAGAGGTTTAATTGCTTCTAGTGCAGTAAGTGCTTTAATTGTTATACCCTTTGCCTCTGCCGCCATTTTTCCCCAGATTTACGATTTGGAGGTAATTGGCTTATTCTCAGCTTTTCCTTTATTAGCACATAACTATGTTTCTGCTTTTGAGTTAATTGGTAGTAGCATCTTTTATTTAGTTAGCCTGTCTGTCTTTAACTGGCAAATGAAACGGGTATTAGATAAAGCTGGAATGTCGGAAACGAAAATGCTATTAAGTAGCGATAGAATTAAATTAAATTAAATCTGTAGGGGTGCAAGGCTTGCACCCTTTTCTAATTACTCATCAACTAACCTTTTTTGCTAATTATTGATTTTTAGAGGAAAATTTTTTCTTATCGCTCGTAGTAATGGCTTTAGCCATTATCACAAGGGCATTATAAACCCGCTCTGGGTTTACTACAAACTTTTATTAATGTTGGGTTTCACTTTGTTCAACCCAACCTACAGTAAATCCTCAATTATTAAAATTATTCTTCAATTTTCTGTACATTCCCAGCTTTTACCCAACCTTCTTGCCCACTGCTAGGAATACGTACTTTTTGCCAATTCTTATCATTACTGGTACTCAAAATGATTATTTCCCAATTGTAGCCTATTCCCCCAATCCTTTCAGCACTTTTACTAGGTTCAGCTCTTAAACTTAAACCAGTTGACCATGTTACTCTAGCACGATAAGCTCCCGATGGTAATTGTTCTTGTAATGGTTCTTCTTTTTTCACTTCAGTATTCTTAGAAGTAGAGGTTTGGGAGGCAGTTGAAGAAGTTGCACCAGAAGTGTTATCTGTTGATTTAACCACTTCTGGGGTGGGCTTTTCTTCTGAAAATATAGGCTTAGAGGGATTAACTGCAACTTTAGTTAAAAACCAATATGCACCTCCAGCAATGCCAGCACTAAAAAAGATAATTCCTAATACAAATCCAATTACAAATTGAAAAAATCCAGACATACTCATATTCATATATTTGTTTATTATAGTTAGTTATGCTTAAATTTCACTAATAACAATATTTAATCTATTTTTTTGTTAAATGGTAACAAAATTATATAGCAAAAAGCAGAGGGCAGAGGGCAGAAGATAGAAGGGACACTCCCATTAAATCTAAGTTTTAAGATTGTGATCTGTCAAACATCAATATTCGACTGCTATAATTGTCCGTTATAGTTCAGTGAAAGTTTCTCATCCGCAGGCAAACGCATCTTAATTTAAAAAGATGAATAAAAGGCGATCACTAAACTAAAAAAGGTAATCTCTAACCTAAAAGACAATCTCTAACCCTAAAGGGCGATCGCAAAAGGTAAAGGGAGATTGCTATTTGTGTAGTTACCTAATTATCCGATATATTAGCATCTATACTCAGATCTTGCCCCAGTACAAATATACTTAATAGACAAACGCTAAAAAATCAATTTCGATATATTTTCAATCAATTGTTCTTATTTTTGACAAAAAATTTGGGAAAATGGAATTGCCGATAAGGGATTAAAAACAAGCCCCTGTCTTTCAGATTGCCACTTAAGCGAACAAGGGGAAAATCCTTTATTGAAAAATCGTAAAATCAAGCTTTCTCTCATCCTGCAATCATTAATCTGCAAGCCCCTGTCTTTCTGTGCAGGGGAAAATCCTTTCTCTAAAATTGCGAAGCATTGTTCGCTGTGCGCGGCAACCTAAAATCTAAAATCGAATTGACTTTTGACTTTGTAGAGACGTTGCATGCAACGTCTCTACTGACTTGCTTCACCAGTAGCTTTTATGCTTGGTGCAAGATCTCAGTTATATAAGGTCTGCTGAATAAATCACCAAGCCTAATAAAATAGACGGTTTAGCTATACTACATCGTCGAAAAAATGCGAGGAATAGGGTTAAAATTAGCAAAAATCAGGTCTTTTTCTCGCTTATTCCTATTCCTTACATAAATGTTGACACAAAAAAAACCAATTGTCATTACTCTAAGATAACCATGAGGCAACAATTCTCCTGACTCCTGCAGCCTTCCTCCTGACTCCTATCCTCCCCAAAACACTTTTTCAGCAAGCCCTATATAGTTCTTTGAATCCCACCTCTAGAGACTTCGCATGCCTTGTCTTTACACCAGGCGCAACGGTGGGGCAATTTTACCCCTTTCCGGAGAAGGGATGAAGGAAAATATTAACATAGAAGCCTTCTGCCCTCTGACCTCTGCGGAGATTGACGTTGCGCGTTAAAAACTTTTCCTGAAGTTTTAGAAGCTTTTAAAAATGCAATATCCTGCACGTTTTTTTTGTTGCTTGATAAGTCATGTTGATGTATTTACTGCTTATCGAAAGGAATTGGGGCTTGTTTGGATTGAATTTTAGCTAAAGTCCCACTACTAGGGGCGCAAGGCTTTGTACCCCTAGGAGACTTTATTTAATCTACTGTGGTTTATTGATCTGAAAACAGCTGTAAAAAAAGCAAGTCTATGGATTAACGTTTTTTTCTCTTAGGCATAAAACATAAACTAAATCCTAAACCCAAGATTCCAATTAATTGAGAGCTTTCAGGAATTTCTAATTGAACATTATCCACTAATAATGCTGAAGTATAATCATTTCCTACTCCATCAGCTACTCCAAACCCTAAAGTGTAAGTACCAGGTGCTATTCCTGTAAGTGTAACCTTTGAATAGAAAACTTTGTCTCTAAAATCTGTATCTGCAGCGTTAACAAGAGTACTCGGATCATCTAAGATGACATCAAATATAGTTAGATTACTCTCTTGAATAACATTAATGGTTCTGGTACTTTCAGCAGAGGAGGTGTCATAAAAAGTGTAAAAACCAAAATCTCGTCCTTCAAAACCATCTTCATTAACTGATAATTCTACCTCATCGAAATCGTTGGTTAAAAACGCCCAAGCAAAAGATATTTCGTTAGTAGGGTTAGTTAAAGTAAAAGTTTGCTTAATAGCAGATCCCTCTTTGATTTGTCGGTTTCCACTTGGGGCATTAACGGAGTCAGTGCCCACAGCATCAAGAGCCGTGTCTGCTAAACCCAGAAAATTTTGCAATGCGAAAGCATCTCCAGTTAATTCACTATCTGTAGTTGCGTTTACAACTCCAGTATTACTAAACTCAAATCTTCCAGCGGGAGCAGGCTCATCATCATTCCCACCTCTTCCCGAAGGGCTGTTACCACAGAAACCTCCAGGAATCTCGGTCGTGTCAACACAAGCAGTTGTAATTAAAGCGTGAAAGCTACCCTCAAAAGGGGCAATTTGGTTAAAGTCCTCGTTGTCTCCATCATTAGCGAAAGGACCTCCTGTCTGTACAGAAGCATCACCAGTAGTACTCCAATTATTAAAATTGCCTGTCTCAAAACCACCATTAAAAACAGCAGCATTTGTTTTTGGCATGATACTTGTCCCTAATATAGCAGATAGTAGCAAAACTGTACTGCTTTTTGTTAATAGATTTTTCATCTTCATCAAGTAATAATTTCTTGTTTAATTTCGATTGATTATAACATGAATATCTCAAAATAAATTAGAGGTCAAAATTTAGAAATAATAAACATTAATATTACTAGCAAAAATGTTGTATAGTAACTAAAGTTTCTTATTACAACTTTAAAGTTGATCGAAACTATCAATACCAGTATTTATACGGAAAGTATTAGTTTTTATACGGAAAGTATTAGTTTTTATACGGAAAGTATTAGTTTTTATACGGAAAAGATTAGTGTTTATACGGAAAATATTAGTGTTTATACGGAAAGTATTAGTGTTTATACGGAAAGTATTAGTGTTTATACGGAAAAAATCAGTGACCTCTATCAAAGATAAGCAAGATCAAATTCGCCAAATTTCACATAGATGCGCTCAAGGAAAAACAAGATATTCAACTTATTTTTTCTGTGGGTGTTTAACCATATTTGATTTAATTTTTTGGGATAAATTATTCTGAGATATAACTAGCCACTTGAGTTAGTATCAATGCTCTCGTGGGAAAAAAAATTCCCGTGTTTACTGCTTTTATCTAAATGTGAGTAGAAGACTTTGATGGTAGTATTGGCATTCTGTATCTAGCCTGTAGTGATTTAGACTGTGATGGGACTGCGATCGCGCAGCGCCACTTTGTGATGGAAACAATTTACCAAAAACGGTAAAAAGTATAACTATTTCACAAAACACTCAAATCAAATACTGGTTTAGCAAATTCACCAACAAAGTGCATTCGTACTCAGTGTAATCATATATTTATGTCTATTTATCCAGGGTTTTAATTGGAATGCCTTAAATTAAAAATTAAAACATCTCTGTCAATCATTTCCCACTGCGTAGTCGTATCTATCTTAAAGCACTTCAACAGGCTATGTATGAGCTACATTTACTTAGGGTTGCGTAACCTCAGATTGTAAAAACGAATAATCATATATATAATTGTTTTTAAAAACACACAATAAAAAAAAGGGACAATTGCCCCTTCATAAATCATTTAATTCCGATAATACTATTGTTTGTGAAGTACCCATCGCTTCTCTTTCAAGTAGGCGTGGGACTTCCCGTTCCCAAAGTTAAACAACATGGCCAATAAAGTAATCAGTACCATTATCATTTAAAGTTAATTCGATATCGGCAGTACCGATGACTTTTGCTAAACGTTTAACTTGACCAGTGCCAGTACCGTCAGGGAAGATATTGATATAGCTACCACTACTGCTATTTTCAAATCCAATATAACCACTGATATCCGTACTACCATTGGGGGCGCTCAAACCAAACTCATCGGTTAACATTTCGGTAATTAGAATTTCATCCCCACTATCAAAGTTGAAGATATAATCCATCCCCTCACTAGAGAAACCATAGTAGAAGCCGTCATTTCCACCATTTAGATTGGCATCCCGATTGAGTAAATCACTACCTTTACCACCGACGAATAAGTCATCACCAGTAGTACCATTTAAGAGATCACGGGCATCACCACCCACAATAATATTTTTACTGGAAGTGTCTAATTCTCCAAAATTATTGTTAGTAAGGGTATTGCCACCAATGATCACTAAACCAGTGAGTTCATCAGCATCACCACCGCCAGTAGAAGTAAATCCAGTACTAGGAGAATTGTCTTTACCATCACTGTAACCATCAGGTTGTGCGATTTGTTTGACAGAATAAGTGGCTTCTTCTAATCCAGTAAACTCATAAGTACCATCAGTAGAGAATTGAGAAGCAACAAGATTATTCCCTACATCATAAAGTTCGATTAAGATACCTTGTCCTTGATTAGTAATTAAACTTTCAGTACCAGAATCATAGATCCCGTCATCACTGGTATCTATAAAGATTACACCACTAATAGTTCCACCTAACTCATCCACAAAATCATTACCGGTAGAATTCTGCCCCGCAGTTAAACTGACACTTATCTGACTATCGTTAGTAGCGTCAATATCTTTGACATCAATATAATTAGTTAAGTTAGTTTGACTAACAGTATAGTTACCGGGGGACAGATCAGTGAAGCTGTAATCTCCATTAACATCAGTGATAGTACTAGCAATTACCGCACCAGTATCATCTAATAACTCTAAAGTGACGCCAGACATGTTGGTATTCCCAATATTATCATTGTCAGTGTCTTCGGTGACATTTCCACTAATGCTACCTAATTGTTCATCGACAAAGTCGTTACCAGTGGAATCGACTCCTGCAGTTAAAGTTACCGCGATCTCATTCAGAGTATTGCTAGTATCTCCATCAATATCACTGACATCAATGTAACCAGATAGGTTAGTTTGACGTACAGTGTAATTGCCTTCAGGATAATCAAGGAAGCTGTAATTTCCACTACCACTAGTAGTAGTACTAGCAATTACCGCACCAGTATTATCTAATAACTCGACAGTGACACTAGGCAAATTAGTATCCCCTGCATCATCATTGTCAGTATCAGCTTTAACATTTCCGCTGATATTACTTAATAACTGCTCATCGACAAAGTCGTTACCAGTAGAATCTTGCCCCGTAGATAAAGTTACTGCTATCTCATTGAGATTGCCACCATCAATATCACTGACATTGCTGTAGCCAGCTAAGTTAGTTTGACGAACGGTATAATTTCCTGCTGGTATATTAATAAAAGAATAATTCCCACTCGCATCAGTAGTAACAGTATCAATTACCGCACCACCATCTAATAACTCAACGGTGACATTTTCTAAATTAGTGTCACCAATATCATTATTGTCAGTATCTGCTGACACATTGCCACTGATAGTACCAAGAGCGGTATTGGACTCATCAACAAAGTTGTTATTAGAGGAAGTTCCCCCTGCGGATAAATTTACAGCAATGAGATTATCATTAGCACCGTCAGTATCACTGACATCATCGTAACCAGAGAGGTTAGTTTGACGAACGGTGTAATTTCCACCTGGTACATCAGGGAAAGTATAATTCCCACTTCCATTAGTGGTAGTAGTGGCAATTACGTTACCTTGATCATCTAATAATTCTAGGGTTACACCAGATAAAGGATCATCCCCAGTATTGTCGTTATTAGTGTCTTCGGTTACAGTTCCACTAATAGTACCTAACAATTGTTCATCCACAAAGTCATTACCAGTGGAATCCTGCCCAGCAGTTAAAGTTACACTGATCTCACTATCATTAGTAGTGTCAGTATCTTTGACATCAACATAATCAGAGAGATTAGTTTGACGAACGGTGTAATCTCCGGCGGGTAAATCATCAAAGCTGTAATCACCATTCGCATCAGTAGTCGTGGTTGCGATTACGTTATTACCGCTATCTAATAACTCTACAGTGATATTCTCTAAAGGATTATCACCATTATTATCATCATCAGTGTCTTCAGTTACAGTTCCACTAATTGAGCTTGCTTGTTCATCCACAAAGTCATTACCAGTGGAGTTTTGCCCCGCAGTTAAAGTTATACTGATTTGACTATCGTTATTAGCGTCAGTATCTTTGACATCAAGGTAATCAGTTAAGTTAGTTTGACGAATGGTGTAATCACCAGGCAGAACATCAGCGAAACTATAATCACCATTAGTGTCAGTAGTAGTAGTGGCTATTACCGCCCCAGTATTATCTAATAACTCTACGGTGACATTAGCCAAGTTAGTATCTCCACTATCATCATTGTTAGTGTCTTCAGTGACAGTACCACTAATTGAGGCAAACTGTTCATCCACAAAGTTATTCCCTGTGGAATCTTGCCCCGGAGTTAGAGTAACAGAGATAATACTATCTTTAAGAAGACCGCTGGTATCACTAACATCACTGTAACCAGTTAGATTAATTTGACGAACTCCATAATTTCCTGCCTCTAGATTAGTGAAAATATAATCACCATTGACATCGGTGGTAGTTGTTGCAATTACAGTACCACTGTTACTCAATAACTGTACGGTGACATTCTCTAAAGGAGTATCTCCAGTATTGTCATTATTAGTATCTTCCGAGACATTACCACTTATATTGGCAAGAGTTGGAGGAGTTACCTCATCAATAAAGTCGTTACCAGTAGAATCGACTCCCGCAGTTAAAGTTACCGCAATCTGATTGAGATTTCCACCGTCAATATCACTGACATCGCTATAACCAGCTAAGTTAGTTTGACGTATGGTATAACTCCCCGCCGGTTGATTAGTGAAAGTATAATTACCACTGGCATCAGTAGTGGTAGTAGCAATCACATTACCACCGCTATCTAATAACTCCACAGTGACATTCTCTAAAGGAGTATCTCCAGTATTGTCATTATTAGTATCTTCCGAGACATTACCACTAATAGAGCTTTGAGCAGGTGAGACGGTGACTAGGTAGTCTTCCACTTCCCCGTCGGGTAGTTGAGTTTGAGTTGCAGGGTTAGGAGAGACATAGACACCGCTCGTGCCAGAAGTCATACTGAACTTAGTGTTTGTGGTGTACCAACCGCCAACGAAGATGCCATTGCTCAGAGAGGAATTTTCAAAGTTTTTATTCGGATCCCCAGTAGTCAGCCAGTAACCGGTAAAGAAGCCCCCGCCACTGAAGTCATCAGCATTGGTAATCAGAGCACCTTCGCCGTCATCCAATCGAGGACCTTGGGGATAGGGTGGGGCAGCAGGGTTGCTACCGCCACCGGAAGCATTAATGTCCCCCGCAACGTTGATGAAGTTTGCAGGAGTCAAATCCCCTGCGGGAATAATTGTTTTGCCTCCCGAAAATTTCACCTGACCGTCATAGCCGTTGGCGAAATTCTCATCTTCGTCCCAACGAAGAACAAAGACATCCTCCGCATCGCCAGTAATTGTGGCTGAGTTAGACAAACCGAAGTCAGTAATGTTAATTACAATAGTCTCAGCTATCCCATTCTGGGTGTTGAGTCCATTGAGGGAATCCGCTGTCCGGTTCTCGAAACCAGCAGTTACGGTAAGACCATTGATTTGTGTGAAGGCATTATTTAAATCAGCCTCTAGATCTGAGATCAGCGTAGTATTTCCCGTACTGGCAAAAGCCTGAGCAGGATCAACATCAGTTGGGTCGTTTTGATCGACAATGTCAGCCCAAGCCCCTAATGTACTGTCGTTGGTAAAGATAGTCCCAGCATAAGGAACACCACCAGAGGTGCGCTCATCAGCTTGAAGTCCATCAACTGCCACATCTCCAACAAATCCTTTAGTCGCACCCTGCCAATTAGCATCCTGATTAGCATCGGCGAAGAAGAACAAGTAGTCCGTTAGACTACCCAGATCGATTCCTCCAATCTCACCTCCTGATGAGCCAGAACCCGATCCTGAACCGCCACTGCCCAGGTCACTGGTGGTACTCAAGCGGAAGCGGGCCCCTAGCTTTTCTCCTAACACCGCATCAGCAGGAACGTTAAAAGTTAAATCGAAGCTGCCATCGGTCGTGCCGTTAGGAACGGTGGTTGTGAGGGATTCGTTGGTATCCTCAAAGTCACCGTCGTTGTTCCAATCAACGAACCCGTAGAGGGTGGCATCACTACCTGTAGTATTGGTAGCAGTGACAGTGAAGGTCGTCGGCTGTCCGGGTTCAATATTGGTGGGCAAGGTTACCCCATCTTCGTCATCAGGAAAACTAGCGGGATTGAGGTCGTCACCGTCTGCAGTAGACGTGGGCTGTCCGTCAGTCTCACCATCAACGATAGCTCCTAGCCGCAGTCCGTCAACAATTTCGTGAGCTGGTCCATTGTCGGCACTCAAAGTTTCATAGTTTCCGGGCCCAGTTCCGGCACCAGTATCGGGTAAATCACCATAGTCTATTGGCTCTTGCACTGAACTGAAGAAGCCAGCATCAATCGTATCATTGGTCTCGCCAGCATTCAGGGTGATTACATCTGACATCAAGCTATTGTTGGGATCAGCATCGGAATCTACAGTAGAGTCTCCTCCCTCCTGGAAGGGGCTGACGGAATCAAAACCCGTAGGCTGGCTAAAGACGACTTTGTAAGAGCCAGCAGTCAGCCCGGTGAAGCTATAAAACCCATTGGCATCGGTAGTGGTAGTAGCATTAATCGTGCCATCAGCATTGACATCAAGGGACACTGTTGCTCCGCTGATTCCTGGTTCTCCCGCATCTCTGATACCGTCTTGGTTAAGGTCATTCCAGACGAAGTTACCAATCTCACTGGTAATAGTGCTAAAGAAGCCAGCATCAATCGTATCATTGGTCTCACCAGCACTCAGAGTGATTACATCTGACATCAAGCCATTGTTGGGATCAGCATCGGAATCTACAGTAGAGTCTCCTCCCTGCTGGAAGGGGCTGACGGAATCGAAACCCGTAGGCTGGCTAAAGACGACTTTGTAGGAGCCAGGTGTCAAACCAGTGAAACTGTAATTACCACTGGCATCAGTGGTAGTAGTAGCATCAATCGAGCCATCAGCACCTGCATCAAGGGACACTGTGACTCCACTTATTCCTTGTTCTCCTGCATCTTGGATGCCATCTTGGTTGACGTCGTTCCAGACAACATCACCAATACTGGCAAGGGTTGTTCCCCCCGCTTGCACCAAGTAATCTTCTACTTCCCCATCTGGTGCCGGAATGGGACCGTTGTCTCCTGCGGGGTCAGTTGCTCCGAGGTTACTATCCGTACTGAGACGGAACCTTGCTCCTAAGTCCATGCCTGTCACTGCACCAGCAGGGACATTGAAAGTCAAGGTCACGTTGCCGGCAGTCCCGTCGGATACAGTAGTAGTTACTGCCTCGCCCGTATCATTGAAGTCCCCGTCTTTGTTCCAGTCGATGAAACCGTAGAGAGTGGCATCACCACCAGTATTGTTGGTCACGGAGACAGTAACATTGGCAGACTGTCCAGGAGTGAAAGTAGGAAAGGTGACTGCTGTTTCGTCGTCGAGGTTAACTGTGTTATCCCCTGTAGCAGTAGCATTGGGCTGTCCGTCGCCTTCCGAATCTATATCGGTAGCAAAGTTAGTGCCCATGAACAAGGTATCGGTGATGACGTGGGCTGGCCCACTCGCTCCTGATATATTCCTGGTAGTTATGTACGTCTGGCCGGGAAGATCTTCGGGTAGATCGCCATAGTCAAGGGGACCCCCATGAACTCCACTCGTCCCAGAGGTCATTTTGAATTGGTCAGTGATAGAGTACCAACCACCGACGAAGATGCCGTTGCTCAGGTCGCTAGTTTTGCCATAAGGAACTGAATGATTAGCATCTGCGGCGTTTTTAGATTCACCAGTAGTCAGCCAGTAGCCGGTAAAGAAACCACCCTGATCAAAAGAAGAGCCGTTAACAACTGTACTGCCAAATCCATTGCCTAGATTGGGACCGGTTGGGTAAAAGTCAGTAACAGCACTGAGTGGACTGCCGCCACCGGAGGAGTTAATATCCCCTGCCACGTGGATGAAGTTACCGATTCCCAATCCACCCCTGGGAGCGAAACCGCCGCCACTTTGAAACTTAACTTGACCATCATAGCCATTGCTAAAATTAGCATCCGTGTCCCAACGGAAGATGAAAACATCGCCAGGGTCACCAGTTATATCGACGACGCTGGAAACCGACAAACCACCAGTGATGTTAATCACAAAGACATCATTGGGACCGCCATCCTGTGCCCCTCCAGAACTACTATCCCATCCATCCAAACCACCGCTGCCAGCTGCATTTTCAGGATCGGTGACGGTGTGAGTAACCGTAAGAGAGTTGATATCGAGAAAAGCCTGATTGAGCGTAAATTCTAGACTGTTGATCAGGGTTGTCTGCCCCGTACTAGCGAAAGCTTGCGCCGGAGATACAGTAGACGGACTATTGTTATCAACAATATCCTGCCAATCACCCAAGGTCGTATCGTCAGTAAAAATCGTCCCAGCATAGCCAAAGCTGCCAGAGGTATCCTCTTTAGCAACAGTTCCTTTAATTGCCACATCTCCACCCATACCCTTTGACGCGCCTTGCCAGCTAGCACCATTACTGCCGTCAGAGTAGAAAAACATGAAATCGGTAAGATTACCGAGATTAATACCACCAATAGTTGCCATAATTTTTGAAATCCTTTAATCAGTTTTTGTTGCAATTAATTAAATTTGTGAGCGTTAAGCCAAAATTAATTAAATTAATTATACCCTTATAAATTGTTAGATTAGATCCTTAAAATACTCAAAAATACATATTTATTTTTTTTGTCAATTCACTTAAGTAGAGTGAGGTTAAAAAAGCGAAGATCTATTATCTGGAGATCGCTAAATCGGGTAAAACGATCACCTTTTGATAAAAACTTTTTTATCTACTAATTGTTTTTAAGCATGACCAATAATATAGTCAGTACCATTATCATTTAAAGTTAACTCAGTGCCACCATTTAAATTGGCATTCCGATTGAGTAAATCACTACCTTTACCACCGACAAATAAGGATTGTGTCAAAGGTGGCAAATAAACTGTCTTCTGGCAAAGGCACAAAATAAGTTTGTACTGGATTTGTCAAAGTCACAATTGCATTTTTTATTTTTAAACTTGCAATTATTATAAACCCAATCATTTATCAAAAACATCGTTATTTTCACTGATCTATTTGTTTATGTATTTTCACGCAATAAATTAAGTGAAGAAGCAATAAAGGTTAAGTAATAATAAGTAGGTAAACAGAGATTAACTGATAATTTATTATTAATAATAAGGGGTAAATGCGATCGGTTATTAAAGATGAGTTGAGGCTCAACCCTGAATGCGATCGTCTTTTGGAAGTTAAGGTAGTATAAAATGCGATCGATTATTAAGGGGGAGTTGAAGGTGAACCCAAAATGCGATCGTTTTTTAGGAGTTAAGGTAGTATAAAATGCGATCGATTATTAAGGGGGAGTTGAGGATAAACTCAGAATGCGATCGTCTTTTGGGCGAATGGCATTAGCCCCTACAGTTGTTAACTATAATTAATAATTAAAAATAATTAGGAACTCTTATCTAAATATTGTTCGGTTTTCTGAGAGTGCGAAATGCGATCAATGTTTAGTTTATGATATGCGATCGCTCTAATCTAAGCAATGATCTAACCAATCGATTAAATCAGAAGTTGAATTAAAATCTAAAAGAGCTTCCCCTAAATCTTCCAAAGTATCGCTCGATAAATTGCGGATTTTTCCCTCTAATTCCGAAGATAAATCTCCTACTTTGCGTTTTAGCAGACGAAAAATAAAATTCAATCTTTCTTGTTGAATACCCTTTTGGATACCTTTTTCCATGGCCATTTGTTTAGAAACTGTGCAGTTAAATCCACTAATGATTACTTCCTGAGTTGATAATTACGAGATGCTAAACGGGCTTTTCCTGATGCCGCCCAATGTTCTAAAAATTCAATTTGTTCTTTAGCTGTACGGGCAAGGGGTATAATTTGACTAGCGGCAGTTAAAATATCATCAGTGGTAAAGTCTCGGTTTTGACTAAAGCCAAGGTGCATTGCTTCAATAATTGTCTCTTCAATTTCTGCCCCAGAAAATTCGGGAGTTTCATAGGCTAATCGCTTTATATCATAATCATTTACTTTATTGGGGCGTATTCGCTGAAGATGGACTCCAAAAATTGCGTCTCTTTCTTCCTGACTAGGTAAACCCACAAAAAAGATCTCATCAAATCTACCCTTACGTAAAACTTCTGGGGGTAAATTGTGAATATTGTTTGCCGTTGCCACTACAAATACTGGACTTTCTTTTTCTGCTAACCAGGTAATAAATGTACCAAATACCCGACTCGCTGTGCCAGAATCCCCTTTCCCATCAGCACCTGCAAAAGCTTTATCGATCTCATCAATCCATAAAATACAGGGAGCAAGAGCTTCAGCTAGATTAATCATGACTCGGGTACGAGATTCCGATTCACCAACTAATCCGCCAAATAATCGCCCTACATCTAATCTTAACAGGGGTAAATGCCAATGATGGGCGATCGCCTTGGCGGTTAAAGATTTACCTGTACCCTGAATTCCCACTAACAATAAACCACGAGGATAGGGCAAGCCATAAGCACGGGCAGACTCACTAAAAGCCCCTCCTCGTCTTAATAACCATTCTTTGAGATTGTCTAAACCCCCAATATCAGAAATTTGCTCTTTGGCAGGATAGTAGTCCAGAATTTGTGTTTGCCGAATGGATTGTTTTTTCTCCTCTAAGATAAGTTCCACGTCTTCTGGTTCTATTTTGCCATTTTGGGCGATCGCCCTTGTCAGTACCCTTCTAATGCGTTCTA
>CAJHXH010000075.1_pt1 | contig 15433 bp, 12 predicted proteins | sample 9198571 | NCBI WGS metagenome assembly CAJHXH01 (sample SAMEA7708301, study PRJEB35096) | sediment metagenome | biome: marine neritic benthic zone biome [ENVO:01000025]; feature: sediment [ENVO:00002007]; material: shallow marine sediment [ENVO:03000034] sea grass bed [ENVO_01000059] ... | reverse complement strand
GATTCAACCATGAGTGAATGATACCATCCCCCGGACGTAAAGCCACACCACCACGAGTAGAGAAAAAGTCGGGTAACTCTTTATGGGTTTTGATGTCAACGGGCTTGGGATAAGCGGCAGTATGACAGAAAGTTTGTAAGGTTAAATCGGCATGGAAACCTAAACAGGCTAACTCTTTTAATTCATCACGGGTCATCGGTCCTGTAGTATCCTGAGAACCAACGGTGGTCATAATCGGTTCACAAGAAGTGCCGGGGCGAATACCTTTTACTCCACAGGCTTTTCCTACCATTTTTTGAGCTAAGGTAAATCCTTTATCGGTATCTTCAGCAAAAGTTGGACGAACAAATAAACTAATAGGCTCTAATCCTAACGCTTGAAGGGTTTTATCGGTTAACGCCCTGCCAATTAATAAGGGAATTCTTCCTCCTGCCCTGACTTCATCTAAAATAGTTTCAGGTTTGAGGGTAAAAGTGCTAATCGTTTCGCCTTTTTCGTTAGTAATTTTGCCTTCGTAGGGATAAATGGTAATTACATCCCCTGTATTCATTTTATTAACATCGCACTCAATGGGTAACGCCCCAGAATCTTCGGCAGTATTAAAGAAAATAGGGGCAATTTTACCACCTAAAATATAGCCTCCTGCTTTTTTATTGGGAACAAAGGGAATTTCTTCACCTAAATGCCATAAAACGGAGTTAATCGCCGATTTACGGGATGAACCCGTACCAACTACATCGCCCACATAAGCCACAGGATGCCCTTTTTCTTTTAACTTTGCGATCGTTTCTAAACCCTCTGGCATTCTTGACTCTAACATTGCGAGGGCGTGTAAAGGAATATCAGGGCGAGTAGTAGCATGAGGTGCGGGGGATAAGTCATCGGTGTTGGTTTCACCTTCTACTTTAAAGACAGTAACAGTAATAGATTCAGGCACTTTAGGCTTACTGATAAACCATGATGCTTCTGCCCATGCGTCAATCACTTGTTTAGCATAAGGGTTAGTTTCCGATAATTCTAAGACATCGTTAAAGGCATCGAATACTAATAAAGTTTTGCTGAGGGCATTGGCGGATTCACTGGCAACATTAGTATCTTTGGATTTGAGTAAACTAACCAAAGATTGCACATTATAACCACCCATCATTGTGCCTAACAAACTGACGGCATCTTGTGGAGAAATTAACGGGGATTGAATTTCACCCTTAGCTACTGCGGTTAAAAATCCTGCTTTAACATAGGATGCTTCATCAACTCCGGGGGGAATTCTATCTCGGAGTAACATCATTAATTCTTCTTTCAATTCTTCGGCAGGATTTTTTAACATTTCGCATAGATGCGATGTTTGTTCGGCATTCAAAGGTAAAGGGGGAATACCTAATTTTGCTCTTTCTTCAACGTGCTTGTGATATTCTTCTAACATAATTTGAGTTTTTTCTTCTATAACAGTCTGTCTTTATTTTAATGGGAATGACGATGTTACGAAAGTTACTGATAAACTGAATAAGATAATATTTAAGTTAAATTTAGCAAAAAGCAAAGTTTTATTTTTTATGAGTGAAATTAAAATCCCTGTTTTTCCAATTGTTCAAAATCAAATATCAATGTTGGTTTTTACAGTATCAACAAAAATAATTTATGAACGATTTGATGTTTCAAGAAGAGTTAGTGATAAGAAATTAGGATATCAAAGGTCATTTTCAAAAACTCGTATTAAACAAATCGAAAACTATATTAACAATGAGCAAGGAGTTATTCCTAATTCTATTTTAGTAAATCTAGATCCAGATAAATATAACTATAGTGAAGATGATAAAACACTAATTTTAAAAGATGAAGAATCTTTAGGTTTAATAATAGATGGTCAACATAGAGTTAAAGGCACTTATGAAGCGAATCCAGAATTTGAACTGATGGTTTGTGCAACTTTAGGTTTATCAATTCAAGAACAAGCTAAACTATTTGTGATCATTAATAAGACTCAAAAAGGTGTACCTGCATCTTTATATTTAGACTTATTACCTTTATTGGAAGGCGATATTGAAGACTTTGATCAAGAAGGCATTTCTGCGGAAAGACGAGCAACGGAAATTGCTACTCGATTAAATGAAGATGAAGAAAGTCCTTTGTATCAGTTAATTAGAAGAACAGGAGAAGGTAGTTTTGGTATATCTTTAAATGAATTTGTTAATCAAATAAAAGATTATGTAGAGCCTAAAACTGGAAATTTAGCAGATTTTGGCTTTGAACAACAATATAAAATTTTTGAGATTTATTTCAGAGCTATTAAAGCTGTTTTTTTAGAACAGTGGGAAGACCCTAAATCTTATCTGCTTAAAACTGTAGGATTCGGTGGATTAATGAAATCTTTCTATGAGATTTTTAATATGGTTATTAGAAAACATCAAAAATTTGATACTAATAAAACTATTGACGTTCTTAAACTTATTGAAGACTTTAAATTTGATAAAAATAATTTACCAAGTGGAGGCGGTTTTAGAGCGCAAAATAAAGCAAGTGAAATGATTGTGAGTGAATTAAAAAATGCGATGAAAGAGTCTCAAGATTTTGTAGTTGCTATTGGAGATTAAAGAATAGTGCCATTAACTTTTGAAGACATAGCTATAGCTTTTAAAAACTGTAATGGTGATGCTAAATCTTCTTTTAAAGAATTTTTGAAAGATATTTATAAACTAAAAGAAGATTATGATAGAGGCTTTATTATATCCAATGCAAATAATTATATATTAACTGATATAGAAAAACTATTATCTAAATCAATTTTAAATATTTGTGCTACTGATTATTTAATAACAAAAGGATATTTTAGTTGGGTTTTTGTAACTTCATATTATGCTAATTTTTTTTTAATACAAGGTTTAAATAGAACCCAGCTTAATTTCATTACTTGGGTAAATCGTTCTATAGATTGTAAATATGAAAACTATCAAAAACAAACTATTAATATAGTAGCAATTGCTAAGTCATCAGAGCAACATCAAAGGGAGTTTCAACGTTTTTTTGATAATTTTAAACATTTGAGAAATAGTAAAGGAATTGATAGATACTGGAATATAGGAATTTATAACTTTGAACTAGGAAATGAATCAGAAATTAGAAATAAAATTAACTATCAAATTTCTTCAGATGCTTTTTATGAATTAGATTTAGATATTAAAGAATTTCATAAAATCATAAAAGATAATAATAACTCTCCCTTTGATCAACCTAAAGAAAATTGTCAAATAGATAATTATGCTCGTAGAAATTTAAAATTGGCAATAGCGAGATTGAGAATGTTAACTTATATTCTTAATGTTATAGCAGTAAGAAATCTGGAATATCAAAGTTATTATCAAAGAAATATGAAAAATAGATTAAATGCTATTAGGGAAAAATATACTGGCGTAAGTGAATGGATTAATAAATTGTTCCAAGATTGGTTAATTTTTAATTCAGAAATTATTGAAGATGACTCAATAGAAATTTAATTAGTACGATCACATTTTGTCAAATTGGCATAATGAGGAAAAAATTAGAGGGATTTCTGTTTATGTTCGCATTAAAAATGAGAAAATTTACATTGAAGAAGATTGGACTGAGGAAGGAATCGCCACAGAATTACTAAGAGAAGGTGTAGCTAAAGAGGATATTGTGTTAGCTTTTCATGATCCTGAAACTCGTAAATATACTGATTTTGCTGTTGCCTGATTTGTGGTAGTTGTGAGAGGAGATCGCACAGCACCACTTCGTGATCGTTTTTTGTGAGGATTAGAAGTGCGATCGCTTTTTATTCTTACTGAGATCTTGCACCTGATTCAAAATATTGTAGTTTTTAGGTTTTAGGTTTTAGGTTAAGAAAAAAGAAGTAAAATTGATTTATTCCGCCAAAATAACCTTTTTTGACAGCTTTACCTCAAAAATCGCTTATAAACATCCAACATAACACCTAACCCCTAATACCTAACACCTTTTATTAAGTATTTATGTGTTTGCGTGCAAGATCTCAGTATAAGGTAGGAGGTGTGATCGCATTTAGTGTAAAAATACAAGCGATCGCTGTTAGTTATTGTTTATACTCAACTTCAGATCATAATTGAATCAGAGTATTCCTGCACTAGGTTGTTTGCTCAGTTTTAGGCTCAGTTGATGATTGTTTCCCTTCTGAAGATTTGTCCTTATAACTATTTTTGTTTTTATCTCGTTCTTTTCCGTCTTTTGGTTTAAATTTTCCCTTCCCATCCATCGGTTTTCTACCAGGAGGTAGTGGTTTAATTCTGGGACAAGCATACGGTATTACTTTTTGAATTTTTAAGAGATCGCCTTCTCGACGACAAATTAACTTATATACATAGCCTGCCCATAATTTTTTACTTTTTACCCAATCAAAAGAATTAGTAAATGTGTATTTGAATTTTTTAATGAATCCTGTCTCTTTAGCAAGTTGACGGATTTCCTCGATCATCATTGATCGTTGTACGGTAAGAGTTTTTTGTATTGTCCAGTAACCTGTAAATTCCCACACTTCCCATCCTCTCTGATTAGTAGGCATATTGCCATCCCAGCCAATGATTTGAAAAGCCACTAATTTATCATCCTTCATTTTCGGATAACCTCTAAACCAATGTGCCCCGATTATCCAATCTTTGTTACAAGCAATCCACTTTAGTCGAGGATTTTTGAATATAGCTTCTAATTGGACACCGTCGGATAAAATCAGGATAAATTTGCCCTTCTTTTCAGTCGGTGGCACTAAGATACCTTGAACTTCGGCGATCGCTTGATGGCAACCATTTCCTGGTAAAACTTTATAACGTTTCTTTGGCTCTTTTGGAGAATCTGATTTATCCTTATCCTTTTTCTGTTTTTGATCAGATTTACTATCGGATTTAGTCTCACCTTTATTTTCAGCTTTTTCTGTATCACTCTCAGATTTTTGCTGAGTTTTCTTTTTTTTCTTTTTTTTCTTGGACTTGGCTTCAGTTTTTTCCTCCTGCTTATTTTCATCAGACTTAGCTTCAGTTTTTTCCTCCTGTTTATTTTCATCAGACTTAGCTTCAGTTTTACTGATGGCTTCTTCTGATTCATTTTGACTAACTTCTGTAGTTTGTTTTTCTTCCGAAGGGGATGATTTTTGCTTAGAAGTAGAATCACTCTTCGTTTCAGCAGTAATTTCACTAATCTGATTGTCGCCTTCTACTTTCTGGTTAGTTGTTTCAGCGGCCACAATCTTGTCAGCAGATGAATCGGGGGAATCTGTTGGTGTAGGTAAATTTTCTGCCCCAGATTGAGTTTCTGAAGTTTCCGTGACTAATTTACTATCTGATGCTATCTCCTCTGTAACCGAGGCCAAAGAAGTATCCATTGATGAGGGGGGCAAGGAAGATGTGGCTTGTTGACGTAAAGCATTTATTTCGTCTTGTGAGGGGCAACAGATACGACAAAGTTGATAACCTTCATCTATAGCAGTAAAAATAGAATCTATTTTTTGCCAACCTGGTTTATCTGAGCGATAGTGGCGACATTCTGTGCTATGAATTTTTTTAGTAGGTGAAGTGTAAAAAGTTTTATCCGCTAGTTGGGTATTAATTTCCTGTGTCATTAACTTATTCAGAGGCAATACTCTGGGCGAGTCTCTAAAAAATAAAAAGGATTAAGAGTTTTAATCTGCTCGATTATGAATTATCACAATATCTCATTGTGACTTAACCTACGAACTTCGCTATCGCTTGTTCAGGGCTTCATGCTTGATCAATTATAACCGAAAATGTTTTTTTCTATTTTTTCATGGGGATGGAGAATTTTAATGTTAAGTTATGTTGCGATTATCTTAAGTTTGTAAGCGTTCAGCCCAAGTGCCGCCAGTTTCCAGGTTTTCACTCACCTACGAACAAAATTATTTGATTCGGCGTTGGATTTTTGCTTATTTGCTGGTTGCTAATTGCCAACACCTGAATCCTTACTTAATTTTTTGTTTTCAATCATTGATTTCTCAAGTTCAAGTATAATAAAGAACAGAAATAACAGTAAGGAGAATCAGTAATGTTGGCTTATTTCCTCGCCATCGCCGTTGCCTTTGTTAGTATAGCTCTCTATCTAACTGCTTTTTTCCGCCCGCAAATTCACCGCCGAGATGATTTTCTGTGGAGTGGCTTGGGTTTATTCTATGCCCTTACTCTTTGGATTTGTGCTGGCAGAATTACTGGTGCAGTATTATTAGGGCAGTTAGCCTTAGTGACAATGGCGATCGCTTTTATTTGGGAAAACCGTCAACTCCGACAAACCATAACGGCATCGGTTGAATCTAATCAAGCACTAGAAGGTTTCTCCCTTTTGAGTTTAATTGCCAGTCTATTAGCTAAGTTACCAGAATTAAGTAAGAAAAAACAGATCAAGTCCCAACCTGCTTCTACCAAAACTCCTCAGCAACCAGAAACCGTTACCAAAACGGAAACATCTAATCAAATTGAATCTCAAACTTCAGAGGATAAGTTAGCTGAATCAGAGGAGAAAAAAGATGATAAAAAGTTAAATAAACCTAAAGTTGAAGCCAACACACAAGAAGTTTTGCCAGAAGTGCCCGCAGTAATTGCTGAAGTTGAAACCAAAGTTGCTGATGCGGTAGAAAAAACAGAGGAGATTGTCACGGAAAAAATTGAGTCTCTAACAACATCCTCTGAGGAAAAAGGTGAAGATGACAGTGAGGAAAATCTAAATTTAGATAAAGAATCTTTAACAGAAACAACTACAACTCCAGAAGTTGAAATGGAGAGTACGACTGTTAACCAAACAAAAACTACTGATTTAACTAAAACTCAGCAGACAGAAGAAACATTAAAACCAAAGCAAGGTTTTTTCGCTAAAATTATTGCCACTGTTACCAAGCCTTTTCAACGTAAATCTCCAACTAAGACAACTACAGAAGCAACGGAAGTAACCCCAGAATCTACTGATACCGATTTAATTGATGAGGAAATTGCCGCTACTGAAGTAGAAAATGCGATCGCCAATTTTGAGTTAGAAGACTCTAGCGGAAGTGATAAGAAGCCCGATAGTGAGAAGTTAAATCAGGTTATTGACACAGAAGAATATACAGCGATAACCAGCGATGGGGAAATAGCTGTGGAGGAAGAAAGTAATCAGGGGGAATTATTAACTGACAAGGAAGAATATCAGATTGAATCGACTATTTCTGATGAAGAAGAATTAGTTTTTGATACCGATGGTATAGACTCCGATAGTGAAGCAAAAAACAATGAGCAAGAAGTAAATATTGAGCAAAAAAAATTCAATATAGAAGAAACCACCACCACCACCATTGAAACTCAAACTACAGAGGAAACCCCTGATGAACCAAATTTAGATTTAGACTTAGATTCAAATTTAGACTTAGAGTCAAAAGATGTACCGGAAGAAGACATTATTAATTCTCTTACTGATTTAACTGGTACCGATATTAAAGATAATTTAACGGCTGAATTAGATAATCTTTTAGCAGACTCAGATGAAGTTGTAAGTGAAAAAGAAAAATTATCTACCCAAGACAATAACTTAGACAAGGAAGTATCAATCACCGAAAATCAATCGGAAAAAGACATTGGGGACATTCTCTCTGACTTGGATAAACCAGATGATAAGTAATATTCATACACCCATTCACCCGTTAACCAATTATAAATTTCATTAACCCAACAAAGATTATAAATATTATTAATAATGTACTTATATCTAAATCTATAAAAGCAAATTCGGAAATGTTAATTCATGTTACGATTAGTTATTATTTATTTTTCCTGTTCTTAGTAAAAAGATGTGTTTATAAATAAAATGAATATGATAGATAAAAAATTAAAATCGAATTTGTTTATTGTTCTTGGTGGACATAAATGTGGAACGACATCTCTTTTTAATTATTTAGGACAACATCCAGAAATTACGATGCCTAAATTAAAAGGAGAAGATATTTTAAAAAAACCAAGGATGACAATTGAACAATATTATAATCAGTATGAAAATATTGAAAATGGGAAGTGTTTTGGAGAAGTTTCTAGTGCTTATTTATTTTCAGAAAAAGCCTGTAAAAATATTAAACAATATTTCCCTGAAGTTAAATTAATTGTCAATTTAAGAAATCCAGTTGAAAGGGCTTTTTCTCATTTTAATGATATGCCAAAAACTCATCCTTTGGCTCAAAGAAATTGTCAAATTGAAGACTTATGTAAAAATCCACAAGATTTCATTGAAGAAAATGTAATTTATTTAGGCTTATATTCATCTTATATTCCCCTATTTTTAGAAGAATTTAAAAGAGAGCAAATACTGTTTTTACTTTTTGAGGATTTTGTGAAAAACAAGCAAAAGTATTATAGTTCATTTTTTGAATTTATTGGTGTTGATCCTAACTTCATTCCCAATACCTCAGTAATTTTAAGAAAAGGGGGAAAAGCAGAAATAAAAAATCAAAAAATTAATAAATTATTATTCCAACAAGATTCTGTTGTCCGTTCTGCGGTATCATCTATAATTAAACCTTTTACAACTCAAGATCAAAGGAGATTATTATCATGGAGAATTCGTAATGCTTTTGTTAAAAGAAAATCTTTATCTACACTACCCGATGAATTAAAGCAAAATTTAATTAATTTTTATCGAGAAGATATCTTAAAAACTCAGGATTTGATTCATATTGATTTGTCTCATTGGCTATTAGTATAAAAAATATTATCTCTAATTATTATAAATATAATGAAAATTCTCAAAAATACCAAGAAGTTTATTAAGGATATTGCCGTTAAACTAGATTTAATTGACGGAGAGAGAATAGATGTATGGATTCTTTCCTATCCAAAAAGTGGCAGAACTTGGTTAAGGACAATGATGGGAAAAACTTTATGCGATCATTTTGAACTTGATCAAGAAAAGCTATTGCGTACAGATATACTAACTGAACAAGCAGGACTTCCTGTAACACTTTTCAGTCATGGTGGTTCAGCTTTAAGAGAAAGAAAAACTTGGAACGAATTAGAAACAGATAAATCCCGTTACAAAAGAAAAAAAGTGATTTATCTTGTTCGTCAACCCCATGATGTGGTTGTATCTAGTTATTTTCATGCTAAAAATAGATTTAAAATCTATGATGATTCTATTTCAGAATTTATTAGAGATGATCGATATGGAATTAGAAAAATAGCAAATTTTACGAAAATATGGTTTGATAATCAAAATGTACCTAAAGATTTTCTTTTTGTACATTATGAGGATATTCATGAAAATCCTTTATCTTGTTTGCAAAATGTATTTGATTTTATAGATGAAAATCACAATATTCCCTTAAAAGTTCTTGAGAATGCAGTGGAATTTTCCAGTTTTAAGAATATGAAAAAAATGGAAACAGCAGGTAGTGTACCAAGTAACACACATTTTACAGATAACGTTCAAGATAGCGAATCATATAAAGTTCGTAAAGGAAAGGTGGGGGGGTATGTAGATTACCTTTCTTCTGAAGATATTGAATTCATCGATCAAGTTCTTCAAGAGATCAAGTATCCTTTTATCAACAACAATTAATTAATCGGAGAAATTAACAATGATTGTACCTTTCTTTTTTACCATAAATCAAGTCGAAATTTGTTTTCATGGCATGGCAAGAAGTGGCAACCATGCGGTTATCGATTGGATAACTTCTATGTGTCCAGCTAAAGTAGATTACTGGAATAATGTAGCAGAAATTCCTCAAAAATATTTCTTTCAACAAAAGTCTTTTTTACTTCGTAGTCACGAAAATCGTTCTTTATCTGATATTTGTAATAGTGATTTAGAAACCAATCACGATTTATATTTTGGTAAAAGCAAAAAAAGATTTAATGTTTTGCTAATTAGAGATCCTTTTAACTTGTTCGCCAGCCGTCTTAAACAAGTATTGAATCAAGATTTTGATCAATCTAAATATGGTTTTTTAATGGGGCATCCTACTTATAAATATGGGGCTTCAAAACCAGAAGAATATGTTGGTATATGGAAAGAACATGCAAGGGAATATCTAGGAATGACATCTTATTTTGGTGAAGACAAAATTACTATTAATTATAGTCAATGGTTTTCAGACAAGGATTATCGTCAAAAAATTGCCGAGTCTTTGGAATTAGATTATAAAGAAAAGTCATTAGATAAAGTAGTAGGAGAAACTGGTGCTGGAGGTGGTAGCTCTTTTGATATGTATGAGTATTCAGGAAAAGCCAAAAACATGAAAGTGTTAGAAAGATGGAAAAATATGGTGGATAATCCTGATTATTGTTCTCTATTTAATGATGCTGAAGTTTGGGAGTTATCTGAGAAAATTTTTGGTGTTATACCTGAGACAGAAAATCTCCTGAAAAAAACAGTTAAATAACTCCATTTGATTAAACTTCAAATAAAAAAAATTTCTAGTGAGGGCTTCAGCCCTATATATTCCTGCTTTTTTCTTAATTAATTTAACCATAATAAAAATTAAAATTTCCTAGTGCTTCTAAACGGGTTTTATTGAGCCGATAGTGGTAGGCTAATTTTCTCTGTAATTGTTGCCATTTAGTTCTTTTATTATTGTAAGATGCGTCAAAATGGGAGGCTATTTGATGAATTTTATCCCAGTCTGGTGTGTGTTCGATTTTCCAGCCAACTTTTAATGCCGCTAAACCAATAGCATTTCCACTACCAGCATGAATATCTTTTAATTCTAAATATCTGCCGATTTCACCCCAATAATCGAGAAAATCTTGTTCTTTGCCCTTATCACGGCTAAAAATCATTAAAGATTCTCCGATATATTGCGCTTTTTCTAAATCTAAATCTAACTTAGAAGCAACTTTTTCAATATGTTTTACTCTTTCAGGGTTAAATTTTTTAACGTGAGTCATCATATCTTCATTGACTCCGCCAATTGAGGAAGATTCATTGTTAATTGTTTCTGGTGGATTGCCGATTAAATTGGTATCTGCATCAATTTGAATTGTTGTGTTGTATTCTAACAAAGCCTTTTCGACAACAAAACGTTTGTCGTGATAACAATGTAAAATACCTTGTTGAATTAGTTTAAAAGCAATAATATTTTTATGACACGCAAAATCTTTTGGTTCATCTGTGCCAACAAATAATATTAAATCAGGAGAACATTTTTCTAATTCCGAGCCAAACTTTTGAGCCATTTGTCTATATCGTTTGCCCAAAGCTAGTGTCGAAAAACAAAAATCTTTTTTTTCCATAATTTCCTGTAATTAAGATTTAATTAATTGTATAAATCAAACATTATTTTACTTGATTAGAGCTATTTTTTTAACCCTAATTTATTGAATACTTTATCCATTATGGTAGGGGGGGGATTATATAGTTTCGGTTTTCCTGTAAATTGAGGCATTTTTTCTGGCTCGTGTAAGTAACGATAATGTAAGAAAACATCACGATAGGGAATATCTAAATTTTCCCCCGTACAAAGTTTGGTAAATGCTTGAGAAGATACACCGATATAATGTAAGTAAGTTAATCTGACACCTTTATCATAAACTATATTATTTTTCGGGTCAAAATGACGGGAAGTAACTGAATTTCCTGTTCTTTTTTCTGCGGGTAAATTAACAGCTAAATTGTGAATAGAATAACCAGATTTCATGATCATGTAATTAATTAAGGTTTGATCTGGTGCCATTGGATAAAGAATTTCTGCATCTTCTTGTTTCAATTTTTTCACTAATAATTGCCTTTTAGCTGGAGGGAATAATCCTTTTTTGGAAGCATAAAATCCACTGCAAAAAATCTCAGTTTTAATTCTATTTTTATCAAATACTTGGTTTAATTTGGGTGAGGATACTTCATAAACATGAGTGGGATCTTTGTGTTGAAAGTCATAAACTACACAATCATATTTATCGAGCAATTTAAAAATAAAAGTAGGATCATCCATTAATAAAGTATCACCATCCATGTAGATAAAATGATCGAAAGGAGCATCAAAAGCACAATAACGTCGATGAGTACCAAAACGATGATAACCATCACTTCCTGACTTCGCCCATCTTTCTCTGGCGTGAGGGTGAGTATCCCATGCGTCTCTGGCAAATTGATCCCACTCTTCCATCGAATCAAAATCTTGATATAATTGCACTTGAGGGCGGTTAACCAGTTCTGCTTTTAATCGTTGTAGGCGATCGTCATAAGGATAAATACATACGGGAAAATCTTTACCCATAATTGCCTCAATACTGTTAAGTAGAGCAACTAATTGGTCAAAAATATAGTCATTAGCTAAAGTACAAATACCCTCAATCATTTTTCCTGCAATAGTTTAAACATAGAAAACAAATAATTCATCATAAATATAACACGAGTAGGTTGGGTTGAGGGACGAAACCCAACAAAATCCTAATTAATGTTGGGTTGCACTTCGTTTAACCCAACCTACTAAAAGGTTAATAAGGGTTACTTCTCAGTCTTTTTCCCACTAGATAAATTATTGTTAGAATTTACTGCTAAAATAACTCATTGATAGGTAACTAAATTATTCTGAAACGAGACACAAGAATGCAACCAGAATCCACTCTTAATCAACTTCGTCAGCAACTTCCCGAAGGGCAACTCCCCTCTAGCTATGGGGTTTATTTTAAAAATACGCTTGTTGCTCTGTGTCATGCTTTAGAAGATCATGTTCTACAACATCAACAATCAGACGCAACTTATCAACCGCTAGTTTTAGTCACATTTCAACAAGGTAAATGGTATATCCAAGAAGCCGAGCGATATTGGGATTTAGCTCAATATTCCCGTCAAGTGGCGATCGCAGCAGTAGCCGATAGTGGTTTTGCTAGTCATCGCACCAGTCAATTAGATAATGTGGATTTGGTACATTTAAACCCCGAAGATAGTTTTGTGGAAGAGTGGAATTTAGTCATTTTTGCTCCTGACTATGCGGCGATGGTATTGTGTCATGAGTTAGCCCCAGAAGAATATAAAGCCGGAAGTGAACCACAAATTGATACCGAAAGAAAATTTTATGGCTTATGGACATTTGACCAGATGTTGGTAGAAAAAGCAAGTCAGATTTTAATTGAGAGAATGCGCCCTTATAATGAAAGTTTAGCCCCACAATTAATTGATACTTTAAACAAGATCAAGCAAACTCCTCCGTCTGGCAAAGTGGATTTAACTGGGGTGGTAAACCGTGTTGTCTCTTATTTGCAAACAAGTCAACAAGAATTAGTGACAGTTAATCGGCAAACCAGGAAGTTAAGAGATTTAGAAGGGCAAGCCTTAAAACTGAATCGTAATTTAACCTCCAGTAAATTACAGGCTTTCTTGCGAATGGTGCAAAAAGTAGATGCGAATGATCCATATAACTCTTGTGCTTCTTTACAGGTAGCGGCATTAGCGGAAACTTTAGGACAAATTTTAGATTTACCAACTTTGAAATTAAGACGTTTACGGTTAGCAGGTTTATTATTCCGTATTGGTTTAGCGGAAGCACCCGCCGAAGTTTTTAGCAAAAATCCTGATGATTTAGAGTCTGCTAGTTACAAGTTTTGGCGTGATAGATCTATTTTAGGTTCTCGTTTGTTAGACTCAATGGCAGAGTTAAAACCAATTAATAAAATAGTGTTTCATCAATTAGAATATTGGGATGGTAGTGGTAGCCCTGATGGTTTAAAAGGTGAAGAAATTCCTCTAGAATCCAGAATTTTAGGCTTAGTTAGTTATTTTCAAGAGTTAACCCAACCAAGAGGCGATCGCCCTGCTTATAGTTTATCGGATGCTTTAGAAAAATGTCAGCAGTATAGTGGCATTCGTTTTGATTCTAGTTTAATTGAATCTTTAAAAACAGTGATTAAATTGACAGAAATGGGTTTAATGGAGTTACCGAATCGCCCAAGTCAGTTACCGCCGGTTTGGTTGGAAGAAGGGAAATAGTTAGGCTTGTTATCAATACGTCAATTGGCTGGTGAGGGGAAGCAAAAAGTCAGTAGAGACGTAGCATGCTACGTCTGTACAAAGTAAAAAGTAATAGTAGAGGCGAACGGCATTCATTCGTGTCAACTTAAGGACTTAAAACTTTAAACCGCCTTGCAATGAATTGACAAGGCTAATACCACCTGAGTTCATTAAAATGAACTAATGTTCAATCTTTCCCAGTTCAATTTATTGAACGTAATCTGTTAGCCTCGAAATTGATTGCGAGGTGGGTTTGGAAATCTTAACATTGAATTGTTTCTAGCTTAAATTGACACCAGTTAAGGGCATTTTGCCCGTACATGAGTAAAAAATAAATAGCTTACAAAAAAAATACATTTTCTTTCTTATTTTTTATCAAAAGTAATAAAAACTTATTACCTATTACTGAGATCTTGCAAGCAAACACATAAAAACTAAAGAAGTAAAACTCATAAAATCAATTTTTATATATTTAATATTAATTCTTAAACTCATTACTCATTACTAATTACTCATTACTTATTACTAATTACTAATTACTCATTACTCATTACTTATTACTTATTACTAATTACTAATTACTCATTACTCATTACTTATTATTTCCCTAGTTTTTAACGAAGGCATTCAGCTGAGATTTTAGGTAAATTATCCCATTAAAATAACGTTATCAATGACGTGAATTACTCCGTTATCGGCTTCAATATCACCCATAATAACGGTGGCATTTTTAACCTCAAAATTGTCACTACAATCAATGGAAATAGGTGCACCTTCTACCGAAATTACTGAATTAACCTTCTCTAAATCTGCTTTCATTAATTTTCCCGATACAACATGATAGGTTAAAATTCGGGCTAATTGAGGGATATTTTGCAGTAAAGTGGTAATTGTACCTGGTGGAAGTTTGGCAAAAGCCTCATCAGTAGGGGCAAAAACCGTAAAAGGACCAGGACTTTTTAATACATCTACCAAATTAGCGGCTTGTACGGCAGCCACTAAGGTTTTAAAATTATCGTTACTAACGGCAATATCGACAATATCTGGCATTTTAATTTATCTCCTTTGATTAAATAACTATTCACTATTCACTATTAACGGTAACTTTGTTTTTGAATATCTCTTAATCGTGCTTCAGGGCGTTTAAATCTATCCATTTGCATCTCGAAAAATTCACGGTTTTTTTGTAAGTGTTTGGGATTTTCGTCATCTAAAGGATAAAGTAAGGCGGTTCTTAATGCTTGAATTACCGCAGAAGTAACATTGTACATCGATCGCTGGAAAGTAACTCCCAATTGAATCAACATATCCTCTTCCCCTCGACAATGTTGTTGATAATATTCCACTAAATAGGGAGGTAGAAAGTGTAACATATCATCCATTAACAGAGTGGGAGGAATCCCCGCGCCACCCACAGGAAAAACATCCGCATAAAGGATACCATAGTGAAAGTCTTTTTGTTCACGGGGTACTTGATTAG
>CAJHXH010000847.1_pt1 | contig 15464 bp, 17 predicted proteins | sample 9198571 | NCBI WGS metagenome assembly CAJHXH01 (sample SAMEA7708301, study PRJEB35096) | sediment metagenome | biome: marine neritic benthic zone biome [ENVO:01000025]; feature: sediment [ENVO:00002007]; material: shallow marine sediment [ENVO:03000034] sea grass bed [ENVO_01000059] ... | reverse complement strand
CCTTATTGGTACAGGTTGATACCCATAAGCACGTGTGGAACTTCTGGCGTCTTTTGAATAAGGAGCTTCGGAGCAAACGCCGTCATAGTTTCTATTCTAATTTTAATGTGACTAACAGTCAATTAGAGGTCAACCTCTCAGATGAGTTATCAGGTGAGTTATCCGATAATTTATCAGATAATTTATCGGATAATAGGTCTGATGGGAAGCGTAACAGCACTTCTAATGGTCGGTGAGATTCCGTCCCATGAATCGTTGAAAGCACTGCTCGTTCAACGTGTCTGGATTTGTCGGGATTTTTAGGAGCGGTACTAAAAACATTAGATAATCTATTAGTAGAGTGTGGAATAGGAGATTAAATCATGCCAACGAACTGGAGCGGTCGCCAAAGGCGCAGCTTCGCTGAACGCCAAAAGTGTTCTTTGTGCCGCAGTAGTTCCCTTACTACTATGAACCCAAATCCAATTGAAATAACTGATTACTAATCTTACCGTTGCTTCTGTCTGCGCCCAAACCTTAGTAAACTTGTTTTGACGGCGATGCCACCGACCCGTCTGCTGCAAAACAATTCCATTGGTTCGCTCCAATTGCTGGGTCTGGTCTTTACCGATGATATGTCTTACTTCAGGAGGGAGAACTCGTTCATACGGGTGAGCGAAAAAATGGTAAATATCATGTATTTTAGTAATAAGTAATAAGTAATAAGTAATAAGTTTTTTCTTTTATTTTGACTATCAGTTACAACCATAAATTAATAGCCTTAAATTCTTTGAGCATAAGGGTTTTATTCTTAGATGTAGCAGTTTACGTTCTCTTAACTTATTACTCATTACTCGTTACTCATTACTTAAAAACCCAACTATTTGTCTTCCCAACTAAAATGTAGTTCACCCCGTTCATACCCACCCCAATCATCAGTATGCCACTGTTTACAGTCGGTTTTTCCTTCTGTATTGACTATCAATTCTTCGATGAATTGGTCAGTATGTTTTCCCACTCAAGCAGTTAGAATTAGTCCACTTGATGATGCTTGAGTCATCCCAATCCAGCAATCTCCCACCATTATCTCATCTGGAAGACACCGTTTTTGTTTTTTTGGACAAATGACCAGAACTCATCACCGCTTATTTGTTCTGTGTTTACCTGATGTACGAGAGCATTATGAACCATTTGTCCTTTTTTAGAAGCCAAACGGACTAAGCTGACCACAGTGTTGTATGCCAGCTGCGTAGTACGACTAACTCCTCTTAAACTGCTTCCTGGTGAGCTTGTAGTACTGTACGAATTTGTTCAGGGTTTACCTGTCGACGGTAGTAGAGAGTATCAAAGGTTTCGGTGAAAGTCTGGCGACAAACAGGACAGTAGTAGCGTTGACAACCCTTGGTTGTTTTTCCGTGCTTATGGGTTTTATGATGACCACAGAGAGGACATTCCATAGATAGTGATAATTAGTTTTCCTCTGTTATTTTACCATTCCCACACTTCCTTGATGCACTACCCTATTTTCTTACATCGAACTCAGGTTAAAGCGGGTTCGTAATTAAGATCGAAAAAAGGATTGTTAGTATATTGTAGTTCTTTCAATTTGACTATAATTTCGCTCAAAAATGCTTGGCAGTATGATTAACTGGATCGAACTGAAATCTTTTGCTGCCATGAGTTTCCCCATATAAATTAAAGGTTACCGTTGGTTCATCTCCCACTGCTTCTATGGTATGAATTGCCTCGGTAGTAAAGCTAATAATATCCCCTGGTTCGATAATTCGTTCTCCGACGCGATCTATTTTGTCGGGAAATTCGGCAGTAGGCTTGCGCTTCCAGAAAGTATTTTTCTGTTTGCCTTGTAACACCATTACTATACCCCAAGTGCCGTGATTGTGGATGGGTAAAGTGATTCCTGGTAAATTCAATTCTGTCTGGATAGTCATGGGGAATCCCAATTCATCGTACAGGGTGACAACGGAAACTCCTGTCTTTTGATTAGGTTCGGGCAGACGAGTTTTGACGGTATAACAGTTAAGAATTAGTTTTCTAACTATCATACGCAGTCCTGATAGAGAACTTTCTTCATCGATTCCTTCTTCTCCTGCCAATCTCATAATATCTTCCACTTCGGTCAAAAATCGATATAGTCGATATTCTTCTGCGATTAAATCCCACTCACGAACGGATTTACATAGATAGCATAAGCCATCTTCTTTTACCAACCAATCTGCGGTTTTCATGATCTTTGTCTTTTATTTTTTGTGCTTTTTTACTTTTTCTTCATCTTTTGTCTTGTCTTTTTTGTCATTTATTCTTTGTGTAACGGTAGTTTCAGTAGTTAACAAATAACCAATGACCAATAAATAATAACTATCTATGCTTTCTTTCAGCAATTAATACTTGTGCGATCCAGTTGGGTAACTCTTCTAAATCGCTATTGCTTTCGGAATCTCTAATGGGGGAGGTAAATTCATAGTAAGGCTCGCACTTGCCATTATCATAGACTTCTACGAGCCAGCGATCGGGAAAACCATCAATGCCAATTTCTACATCGTAGCCATCTTCCCCCAAAGTACGAGTGGAAATTACTGTAAACCAATCTCGGTCTTCTGATGGTACATTCCATTCACTGGTTAGAAATTCAAAAGCTAATTTTTCCGCTTCGGTTGAATTAATCATTTGTTTTTCTCCTTTATTCTTTATTCTTTGTTGTTTGTTATTTAACAAAAACTTCTTGACTCTTACGTTCCGATCGCAATATTTCAGCAATGCTTTCTGGCAATTCTTCTAATCCTGTTTCACTCTCTGATGCCTTAATAGGTGAGATAAAGGTAAAACAGGGATCGCAATCTTTGGTTTCATCGTAAACTTGAATTACCCACTTATCGGGTAAACCTTCTACGCCAATTTGCACCACATACCAGCGATCTTCTATGGCTCGAGACTCAAGTACGACAAAACATTCGTAATCGTCTTCGGGAATTTCCCAGTCTTCAAGAAAAAAATCTAATGCTAGTTGTTCAGCATCATTTGGTTTTAAGTCCATCTTTTTCGTCCTTTGATAATTTTACAGAAATACTATAGTTAAAAAATAATTTTAGTAATTATTTTTTCTCAATTCAATTGAGTTTATTTGTCAGAAGAAATCCAATACTGCGAAGGTTTTGAAAATACAATTCTTGGTGGAGACAAAATTACGAATGAAGAATGAAGAATGAAGAAGACAAAATGCTTAAGTTTTCTAACTTCTGACTCGGAGACTTCTGACTCGGAGACTCCTACCTAAGCAAAAGTCTTTTGACACTCTTGGTGAGCAGTATTGAGAAGAAATCTACTTTTTATCCTCCAATTTTCTCATGATATTTGCCAGAATGCTTATCTATGTGTAATTCACCACCTACCGCCCAGTTTTCACGTTCAAATTCATCAATATGAACTGTTACCCATTCGGGCTTAGTTCCTAAGGTAGAAACTAGAGTATTCGTTACAGCTTTAACAAGTTCACGTTTTTTATCGATAGAGTGACCTTTGCCGATTTGAATAGTTATAAATGGCATATTAATACGTCTTTTTAGTTTTACAAAAATTTTAATATTTATGAATTAATAATTTATTAAGGACAGGGTGTAGCTTCATGACTGCGAGGACAAGATTCTAAATCCTCAAATACAATCTGAGGTTGCTTTAAGCCAATCCAAGCGTCAATTTTTTCTTGATCAAATCCTGCTCGATAAACATTTTCTACCTGTATTAATGGACGGCGAATTAACAGAGGATCGTCAATCATTAACTGTAAAGCCGTTGATTCATCGAGATTTTCTGGGATGATTTCTCCTGATTTAATCCGAGGTGAACTGCGGTTAAACCAAGTAGCTATAGGTAAATTACCAAAGAAAAGACGCAATTTTTCTCTACTCCAAGGAGTTTTTAGTAAATCATGAACTTCTACTTCATGTCCAGCGGCTAAAAGTCGAGCTTTTTGCTTGGTATTATTAATACATCCTAATTTTTGATAAAAGATAACTCGTGCCATAATTGCCTCCATTAAATAATCATTAGTCAAAAATATCTCAATTAATTGGTTACCTTTGTTGTTAAATAATGAGCTTCTAGTAGAGAAGCAAGATTATCGGGATGAACGTTAGCGTGCTTGACTTTACCAGGCATCAAAATGATGCTAGGAGCTTTTTTACACTGCTTCTGACAGCCTGTCAATTCTATCTTTACTCGGTCTTGTAATCCCAAGTGCTGGAGGGTTTCTGTCAAAGCTTGATAAAGTTGCTTTCCCCCTCTCTTAGAACAACTGGATTTGCGACAGACCAAAATTTTCCCTTTTTTGTTTTGTGCTGGAATAGAAGATGGTGAAACAGATCCAGATTGGGAAACTAGAGATTTATCTTCCCTACCAAGTATGATGACTTGATCGCTTTTCAGTTTCAGTTTACTGCCAATTCCAGTACCTGTTTGCTCCAAAAGGACTGATAGGCGATCGCCCTCTACCAGTTTTTTTCCCAGAGTTTCTCGTAATTCTTTTGCCAGTTTGATCGGGATAATCCGTTCTCCAACTTGGAGTTGGATATATTTAAGTTCGCCTCCAGGTTTGGGAATAAAACCCAGAAATTCTCCCTCTATTTGATATGTCGATGGTCTGACTTTTGTTGTTTTCATAATTTTGTCTGTTGTCTTAAAAATATAAAATAAAAAGCAATGACGATAATTATTTCTTAGTAAATTTATAAGTAAGATTCTCTAATAACTGAGAACCAAGCTCTTTTTTTCCTCTAAATCTTGGAAAAGAGGCGTACTCAGATAACGTTCGCCGAAACTAGGTTGAATCATGACAATTAGTTTGCCCGCATTTTCCTTTCTTTGTCCTACTTTTATAGCTGCGGCAAGAGCCGCTCCCGAAGAAATGCCTGAGAGCAAACCTTCTTCTTTGGCTAAACGACGGCCATAATTAAAAGCCTCTTCATTGGTTACGGTAATCACTTCATCAATCAATTCCATTTTGAGAACTTCGGGTACAAAACCAGCACCAATACCTTGAATTTTGTGGCTAGCCGGATTACCACCAGAAAGCACTGGGCTATCGGTAGGTTCAACTGCGATCGTCTTAAATGACTCTTTGCGTTTTTTGATCACTTCTGCTATGCCCGTAATCGTACCACCAGTACCCACTCCAGCAATCAAAATATCGATCTCTCCGTCTGTATCTGACCAAATTTCCTCTGCTGTTGTTTGACGGTGAATTTCTGGATTAGCCTCATTATTAAACTGCTGAGGCATAAAGGCATTAGGTAAGGTTGCCGCTAACTCTTCAGCAACTGCGATCGCCCCTTTCATTCCTTCACTAGCAGGAGTTAGTTTCAACTGTGCTCCATAGGCTTTTAACATCGCTCGTCGCTCTTGACTCATACTTTCGGGCATGGTTAAAATGATCTGATAGCCTTTAGCAGCGGCAGTCATGGCTAGGGCAATGCCTGTATTACCAGAAGTAGGCTCGATTAAGACAGTTTTGTTCGGGGTAATTAAACCAGCTTTTTCTGCCGCATTAATCATATTGACACCAATGCGATCTTTAACTGAAGCGGCAGGATTCATGCTTTCTAATTTAACCACTATTTGAGCTAGACACCCTTCAGCAAAAGGAATTGAATTTAAACGTACCAAAGGAGTTTGTCCGACAAGTTCGGTAATGTTGTTAGCAATTTTCATGGTTAATTTATTGGGAATAATGAACAACAGTAAATAATATTAGACCTGTTGGGCAGTAAAATTAAAATTAAATTAATTTAACGACCGATAGCCAGAGCATAGGGAATATCTTGATTTGTACCTAAAAATTGTTTAGTTTCATCATCATAATAAGCTCCAATTCTGTTTAGTTTCATCATAAAAGTTTTTATGAAATATTAACTATCAACTGTCCACTGTCAACTATCCACTGCTATATATTTTCAAAACGTTCGCAGTATTGGAGTGCGGGATGAGAGCCAACAAAGCTAAACTTGCTGACAATCTAATTCTATTTGTAGCACGTCCATTAGTTTCGAGGAGTCTTTTGGTTTGGGAGAAAAACGGCCCTTCTCCAAATCTCGAATCCAGCTTTGACTTTTATCTAATTGTTGAGCTAATTGTCTCTGGCTAATTCCTAGACGCTTTCTCGAACTAGAAATTTGTTCGGCACTTAAATCTAAATGAGAAGATTTTTTGGTTTGATTTCTGTGACGAGTTTTTTGTTCTTTTTTCTTTTCCCAATTAGACAATTGTTGATCCCATTCTTTGGGTAATTCAAATTTGAGAATGCGAGCATTCATCAATAAGTTCCATTTTCCTCGAGGTGCAGAAGCGGTAATGCTATTTTCGTTGGAAGCATCGTTAATCCAAAACTCTATTGCTTCGTCTCCATCCTCAGGAATATCAGCTAACCGTGCCCATAAAGGCTGTATTTTAGTTGGATAGGTAACAGGATCGAAAATAGGCTTTATTTGATAACGATGAAGAACTTCTAAGTCACTCTCAAACTTACGTAACATTCGTTTTCGTTTTTCTCGATCTAAGGAGGCTTCGTTGACTTTATCTTGTCCATAGGCGATATACATTAATTTAGGAATAGTAATACGTTGTTGTTTACCCATTTTGCTTTTAAACAGTAGCCACAACATAATCCTTACTGCACCTTCGTGTTGATGCCAAATAGTCATGACAGTGGTTAACAAAAATTTGGGCAAACTGCCATATTGATAATAAGCAACGTGTTTTTTGTATCCTTGTTTGTTGAGAAAATACCTTGCCCACATTCCCGCCTTCAATCGGAAAGTCATGCCCACAAGATGTTTATACCCTTGATCATCTTCTTGGAAGTGATTTTCAATGGCAACTAAATGCCAAAGACGATCTTGAGGGACTGAAAATGATTTAATTTTACCCTGTTGAAACCAGTCAATAGTAGCAATTAGTTGACAAGGTTGTTGTACTAAGGCCTTAATTAGAGTCAGTTTAGCCGCTTTACTTAGATCTTTGCGTTTATTTAAGCCTAGATAAGTTTCCAGTTGCTTGTTATCAAGGACAAACTCTTCTTCCCAAGGGCGTTCTAAAGCAGTAACAGAAGCAGAGAAAATTAAATGCATACAAGCAGAGCGAATATCCATTTGCTCAATAGTAGATACTGCATCTTTGGAGTAAAGAGTCTCAGGAGTATCAGAACTAATATCATCAGTCAGTTGAAACTCAATCTTGCCTTTTCCCTGTTTAACTGGCCGCTCAAAATGAAGTTTATCGTTATTGTTAGTTTGCCAAGGAAAAATTTTTCCTTTTGCCAGTATATTACAAGCTTCCCAAATAACCATTGACGATGACATGGGATTATGATGACCATTAGCAAAAAGAGAATGGGTAGTTAAAACTATTGGTTCAGCTTTATATCTGCCTTTTTTAGTTGGTAATGGAAGAGGGTAACTATCTGGACAACTAATAACACATAGGGGTTCACCATTTTCATCTTCACATTCATTGCATAGTCCTGGTTCTATCCAATATTTGTGATTCTTATCTGTTTGAATTGCACCGGTGGGGCATTTGGGTAAGCAAATACCGCAACTATCACAGTTTTGGGGAATAGTGTAAGTCATAGCCAGTTTTCTTTTCTTTCTATTTTTTGTTTCGGATAATTAATTATGTAGGCTACCCGAACAAACCAAGACAAAATGCCTGGGATGATTCGCTTAATTGCCTCAATTCTAGAACCCTTACTAGATAAGGTTTCCCGTCTTAAGTTAGTAGCCATTATGTAAAAAACACATTATTTTAATGCAAAAATACCAAATTAACCCCGATCAACTCCGAAATGTGCTATACTTAAGAATAATGATATTAAAATTAAGTGAATAATTTGCTTTCAGTTTCGAGATCAAGTTAATTGCTTAGGAACTGATGTTACGCATGACAAGGAGATTTCAATTGTTCCGGTAATAAATTGACAAAGAAATCTCGAGGTTTAATACCTAAAGTGCGTAATATCAGTTATGAGTGTTTTTGGCATTGCATCATTTTCGGCAAATTATCTATCAGCTTATAAAATCTAATAGCTTGTGATTTCTAGCTTGAGCTCTTGTCATATTTTCTTATTTGATTTTATTGTCGTGCAACCTCCTATTTTTAGCTTAAATTATTGTTCTTAATATTGCTTCTCAAGCGTAACAGAATCTTTTATACCTTTTTTGTCAGATATGATCTATTTAACAATGTTTTAACATTATTAAAGTTGTGTGTTTTTTAAGTGTTTTTTTTTCTGGTCCTATTTCGCATTGATTAATTTATTTTTTTTTACGGTCAAATATGTTTATAGCTCATCTTACGCAGAAATTTTATAATCACAAGAGTTAATAATTATCTTAGTTATTTGCATTTTATAAAGTACTGGTAAAACAAGCTCTAGTTAAAGAGATAGCTAAAGTTTAATAACGTATTTCCCTTTGCCAATAACCTTACTTTCTTCTCAATTACAGTAATTTTTTTGTTTCCTTTTATTTAATACTAAAATCTAAAGTTTGAGTCTAAGAATTAATAGTTTTTTTTAGTTTTTCCCTCTAAAATAAGTTTGTGTGAGACTTTTTTTTTAGTCATTAAAGCTTTTAAAAAAAAAGAAAAGTAACAAAAAATACATAAAGTAAAGGAATATTAAGTATTACTAAATCTTATAATATTATAAAGAGTAAAAAGAAAAGTAACAAAAGATACATAAGAGCAAAGAAAATTGTTCCCTACTTTTTAAAAAGATTATTAAAGCTTTTTTTTTAACGAAAAGTAACAAAAGATACATAATGGAAAATTATCAAAAGTTGATTTGAGTACAATAAATTTTCAGAAAAGATAAATAGCTATAATTATTTAAAATCCTCTGATGAATAGAGATGGCGATTCAATATGACAAATACCAGAGTATCAGGAAATAAATACTAATCATTGGTCAGAAAAAGGCTAGTACCTCCACCCCTAAAAAAAATTTTCTCTCTATCAGTTTCTTTCCTAGTCAAGGATTCCAGAGATTGAGTACTTTCTAAGCAATCCAATTAACCTAATTGAGTGCAAGTTTTCTTTTCAGTTAAAAACAGGGTGATATAACTTTAATAACAGCTTAAACAACTGTTGTTTAACCAAGACCAATTTGGTCATCCATCTATTTTTACCAGAAATTCGCCAAATCGATATCTTAAATAATTTTCTCACTATTTTCATAAGTTCCATATACTTTAAATCACAAAATTAAATTAAATGTCACCAACTGCCAGCACGACTTTAATCCCAGAATCTAAGATCAAAGAGAAAAAATCTTCCAAAGGCTGTGGTTGTAGTTCTACCACACCCCAGAAAATTGATCCTAAGATTCAAGAAAGAATAGAAAAGCATCCTTGTTATAGTGAAGATGCACATCATCACTATGCACGTATGCACGTAGCAGTGGCGCCAGCTTGTAATATTCAGTGTAATTTCTGTAATAGAAAGTATGACTGTGCTAACGAAAGTCGTCCTGGGGTAGTAAGTGAACTACTTACTCCGGAAGAAGCCGCACACAAAGCTCTGGTAATTGCGGGTAAAATCCCTCAAATGACCGTGTTAGGTATTGCAGGCCCCGGCGATCCTTTAGCCAATCCAAAGCAAACCTTCCGTACTTTTGAATTAGTAGCAGACAAAGCACCAGATATTAAACTGTGCTTATCGACTAATGGGTTAATGCTTCCTGATCACGTTCAAAAAATCAAAGATTTGAATGTAGATCACGTCACCATTACTATTAATATGGTTGATCCCAAAGTAGGTACTAAAATTTATCCTTGGGTGCGCTATCAACGCAAACGTTGGAAAGGAGAAGAAGCATCTCAGTTACTTCATGAACGTCAGATGGAAGGTTTACAGGCATTGCAAAACGCCGATATCCTCTGCAAAGTTAACTCGGTAATGATTCCAGGGATTAACGACGAACATTTAGCCGAAGTAGATGAGGTAATTCGTTCTAAGGGTGCATTCTTACATAATATTATGCCTCTGATATCTGCCCCTGAACATGGTACCTATTTTGGTTTGACTGGACAGCGTGGACCAACACCGAAAGAACTAAAAGCTTTGCAGGACAAATGTTCTGGCAATATGAAGATGATGCGTCACTGTCGTCAGTGTCGTGCTGATGCGGTAGGTTTATTAGGTGAAGATCGTTCTCAGGAATTTACTAAAGAAAAATTCTTGGAGATGACTCCCGAATATAACTTTGAAAAACGCCAAGAAGTTCATGCAGGGATTGAACAGGTTAAAGAAGCGATGAAAGCGGCTAAAGCTCAAAAAATTGCGGAGAAAAAACAAAGAGGAGAGAAAATCTTGGTGGCTGTAGCAACTAAAGGTGGTGGTGTAGTCAATCAACACTTTGGTCATGCTAAAGAATTCCAAATCTTTGAAGTTGATGGAGTAGAAGCTAAATTTGTCGGACACCGAAAAGTAGATCATTACTGTCAAGGTGGTTACGGAGAAGAAGCAACTCTCGACAATATTATTAGTGCCATCTCCGATTGTAAAGCCGTACTCGCTTCTAAAATTGGAGACTGTCCTCAAGGAATGTTAGTCAAAGCTGGAGTACAACCAGTTCAAGGCTACGAAACCATCGATAACTTGGCTTTAAATTTCTACAAACAGTTCAAAAAGCAATAAAAAAAAAGGAGTAAAGCAGTGAATATTCTCACTACCCACAGTAACCCAAAAAGTGATCGCTATAAATTTAGAGATACTCAAGAGTTAACGACAAAACAATATCGTACCTTAACTCCCTCTCATAGTCTTTGTATTAATTGTTCAGACTATTACGACATACCTCCATGTGAAGCTAATTTTAATAGCGATAGTGGTTGCTTTCCTAGCCTTATTAATCCAAATCTTAATTAAACAGGAGTAATATCATGACTTACAAAATCACTGAAAAATGTATAGGCTGTGAAAGTTGTTTACCTCACTGTCCTACAGGAGCAATTAGCAAAAACAATAACGGCCAATTCTCCATCGATTCCAATCTCTGTAATGATTGTGTTGGCTTTTACGGAGTTGCCCAATGTATCGCAGGCTGTCCTACCTCTCAAGGTTGTACTCCCGCAATCCCCAGTTTGATTAATTTGGCTTCTCAGAATACGGGTAAATATTGGGATAACTGGTTCAAAACTTATGAGCGTCTGATTCTCAGGCTTAAAGCCAAAAAAGAAAATCCCTATTGGCAAAATTGGTTTGATCTTTATGCGCAAAAATTAGACCACTTAATACATACTTAGAACTTTATTAATTGAACAAATCAAAAAAAATATTAGATTCAGGAAAAAGCAATGAACGACTGCATTTATCTCGACAATAATGCCACAACCAAAATAGATGAAGATGTTTTAGCCGCAATGCTACCTTATCTTACCATGTACTATGGTAATCCTTCAAGTATGCACACCTTTGGCGGACAAGTAGGACGTGCTATTCGTTTAGCCAGAACTAGAGTAGCCTCTTTGTTAGGAGCAGAAGATTCAGAAATTATTTTCACCAGTTGCGGTACCGAAGGAGATAATGCAGCTATTCTTGCCGCGTTGAAAGCTCAACCGAATAAGAAAAACATTATTACTACTGAAGTTGAGCATCCAGCGATTTTAAACCTATGCCGAAAACTAGAAAAAGAAGGTTATACTGTCACCTATCTTTCCGTTGACAGTAAAGGACAAATCGATCTTGACGAATTACAAGCCTCCATAACGGGGAATACAGCAGTAGTTTCGATCATGTATGCAAACAATGAAACCGGTGTAATATTCCCCATAGAACAAATTGGGCAAATAGTAAAAGAATATGGAGCACTCTTTCATGTTGATGCTGTGCAAGCGGTGGGAAAAGTTCCCTTAGACATGAAAACCAGTACTATTGACTTATTAACCTTGTCAGGTCACAAAATACACGCTCCTAAAGGGATCGGTGCTTTATATGTACGTAAAGGCGTTAGATTCCGTCCTTTATTAATTGGTGGACATCAAGAAAGAGGACGTAGAGGAGGTACTGAAAACGTTGCTAGTATAGTGGCATTAGGTAAAGCCGCCGAACTGGCACAGGAGCATCTAACCGATATTGATCAAGAAAAACAGCTACGAGATAAGTTGGAACAGGGTATTCTTTCCGCCATTCCCAACACCGTACTTAACGGTGATCAAGTTAATCGATTACCTAATACAACAAATATTGGCTTTAAATATATCGAAGGGGAAGCAATTTTACTCTCACTTGATCAGTATGGCATCTGTGCTTCTTCTGGTTCAGCTTGTAGTTCTGGCTCTCTAGAACCTTCTCACGTTCTTCGAGCTTTGGGATTACCTTATAGTGTACTGCACGGTTCAATTCGCTTTAGTTTATCCCGTTTTTCTACAGAAGCAGAAATTGACAAAGTTCTTAAAGTTCTACCTCCAATTATTAACCGTCTCAGGGAAATGTCTCCCTTTAACAGTGATGATGCTGATTGGCTCAAAGAACAAGAACAAGCTGTACTGGCTGGAGTTAGATAGCAAAATTGATAATTCCATCAGCAAACAGAATCAATCATTTTACAGGCAAAAAGCCTGTTCGACAAAATTAATCATTTTACAGGCAAGATGCCGATTCTACAGTATCAACTAACTATTAACTATTAGGAAAAGAAAATGTGGGACTATACAGACAAAGTAATGGAACACTTCCATAATCCTCGCAATCAAGGCACGATTAAGGAAAAGCAACAAGGAGAAGAAGTTGTCACTGGAGAGGTTGGCAGTATTGCCTGTGGAGATGCCCTAAAACTCCACCTCAAAATTGACGAAGCTTCTCAAACCATAAAAGATGCTCGGTTTCAAACCTTTGGTTGTGCCAGTGCGATCGCATCATCTTCTGCTCTCACTGAATTGTTAAAAGGTAGAAAAGTAGAAGAAGCCCTGCAACTAACCAACAAAGAAATTGCCGAATCTCTAGGAGGATTACCCGAAGAGAAAATGCACTGTTCGGTAATGGGGCAAGAAGCCTTGGAAGCGGCTATTTATAAATATAAAGGTATTAGCATTGAAGATCATGAAGAAGATGAAGGAACACTTATCTGTCGGTGTTTTGGTGTCACCGATGCCAAAATCAAAAGAATTATCCGTGAGAACAATCTTACGACTGCGGAACAAGTTACTAACTATGTTAAGGCAGGTGGAGGATGTAGTTCGTGTTTACCAGATATCGACGATTTGCTCGATGAAATTACCACTGAGAAGGAAAAGAGCATCGAGGTGGCAGAGCAAGTTTGGGCAAATAATAATTCAATTTCACCAACCCCATCCTCAACGACTCGAGCCACAAAACCTCTAACTAATCTACAAAAGATTAACTTAATTCAACAGGTAATTGATGCAGAAATTCGACCTGTTTTAGCTGAAGATGGTGGCGATATGGAACTGTTTGACGTGGAAGGAGATATTGTCAAAGTTATCCTCAAGGGGGCTTGTAATGGCTGTGTTTCTTCCACCGAAACTTTAAAAATTGCTATTGAAGCTACTCTGAAAGACCGTGTTTTATCAACCCTTGTGGTTGAAGCTGTCTAATTCGACAAAAGACATTGTCTGAAATTTTCACAACAATAACCAATCATTTAAGGACTTAATTCTAACTATGTTTTTAACTATTAATTGCAATCAAGGAGAGCGATCTCCACCAACTAGGTACTCTTTCTAAAGATGATAGATTCGCAGTCTAATAAAGAGATTAACAATTCCCAGGGAACGAAAATTCCCCCCAAAAGTAAGAACCATTAATTATCTTGATTTAGTTGCAATCAACAATCCTCTTCCGTTGATAGTCAAACACTTGTTTAATCAATCATTTTCAGCAAAAATTGCCTCCAAGATTGAACAAACCAAATCCATTCAGATCATCTCATCGTAACAGCTAAGAAAGAAGGGTTCGTAGGGACGAAATTCCCCAAACTAAATATTACCAAACTCAGATTGTTCTTACTGAGCGAGATCTGAAATTCATTCAAGTATTCATTTCCATTAACCTTTAATAATTTAACCAGAAATAACCATGAGACAAATTGCATTTTACGGTAAAGGCGGTATCGGTAAGTCCACTACTTCTCAAAACACCATCGCCGCACTTTCGGAAACTCAACGAGTTATGATCGTTGGTTGTGACCCTAAAGCTGATTCTACTCGCTTAATGCTTCACTGTAAAGCCCAAACTACTATTCTGTCTTTAGCCGCAGAAAGAGGTTCAGTAGAAGATCTCGAACTAGAAGAAGTATTAATGACTGGATATAACAATGTTAAATGTGTTGAATCTGGTGGTCCCGAACCAGGTGTAGGTTGTGCAGGTCGCGGTATTATCACCGCCATCAACTTCCTCGAAGAAGAAGGTGCTTACGAAGACTTAGATTTAGTATCTTATGACGTATTGGGTGACGTTGTTTGTGGTGGTTTTGCGATGCCTATTCGTGAAGGAAAAGCCCAAGAAATCTACATTGTTACTTCTGGTGAAATGATGGCAATGTATGCAGCTAATAACATTGCTCGTGGTATTCTCAAGTACGCCCACTCTGGCGGTGTTCGTTTAGGCGGTTTAATTTGCAACAGCCGTAAAGTTGACCAGGAAATTGAATTAATCGAGGCTTTAGCTGAAAAACTTGGCACCCAGATGATTCACTATATTCCTCGCGATAACGTTGTTCAACGGGCAGAATTACGTCGGATGACTGTGATTGAGTATGAAAGTGATCATCCCCAAGCTGATGAATATCGTGCTCTTGCTCGTAAAATCGAAAACAACACCAACTTAGTTATTCCTACTCCCATCACCATGGATGAACTTGAAGAATTATTAGTTGAGTTCGGATTTATGGATTCTGATGCAGAATATCAAAAAGCGCTCGAAGCAGATAAACAAAAACAAGCTACCCTCGTTTAACTTAGTTCACAGTGACCAGTAAACAGTGAAAAAACTAAAAGTAATTCGATTACTTACTATTTACTCAATAACTATTAGCTGAGTAACTGGTCACAAATAATTTGATAACTGAATAACTGATAAATTATACCGGAGAATATCATGTCAACAACTGTAGAACAAAATAAAGATCTGATCAAAGAGGTACTAGAAGCCTATCCTGATAAAGCCGCTAAAAAACGCGAAAAACACCTTGGTGTTTATGAAGAAGGTAAATCTGATTGTGGTGTCAAGTCCAATAAAAAATCCGTACCTGGAGTAATGACTACTCGTGGTTGTGCCTACGCAGGAGCAAAAGGGGTAGTTTGGGGACCTGTTAAAGACATGATCCACCTCAGTCACGGACCTGTAGGTTGCGGTTACTATTCTTGGTCTGGTCGTCGTAACTACTATGTGGGAACTACGGGAGTAGATACCTTTGGGACTATGCAGTTTACTTCCGATTTCCAAGAAAGAGATATTGT
>CAJHXH010000823.1_pt1 | contig 15515 bp, 17 predicted proteins | sample 9198571 | NCBI WGS metagenome assembly CAJHXH01 (sample SAMEA7708301, study PRJEB35096) | sediment metagenome | biome: marine neritic benthic zone biome [ENVO:01000025]; feature: sediment [ENVO:00002007]; material: shallow marine sediment [ENVO:03000034] sea grass bed [ENVO_01000059] ... | reverse complement strand
TTAATAATACATTTTATTTTGCGTGTTAATTATTATTTATTTAGTTAATTTGTGGAAAATATCTCTCTAGTTCAAATTTTAGCAATTTTGTCAGCATCCGCAGCCGGAGGAATGAGAATTGGTTTACCATTAATGATCATTGTTTTAGTATATAGAAATCAATTATGGTCAGATTTGCCCGTTTTATCAATACTTCAACCTCAAGTTATTGTAGTTATTTTAATCACTTGGTCATTATTTGAGTTCTTTGGTACAAAAAAATTTCTGGGACTAAGAATTATTCAATTAGTACAATTATTTTTTAGTCCTTTTGTCGGTGCAATTATGGCAATTAGTGTTGCCCGTTTAATGAAAGTAGAATTGATTTATTTCTGGATAATTTGTTTAATAGGAGCATTACTAGCTTTTGTTTTAAAATCAGTACAGGTAGGATGGTTTTTTCGTCTGGGAAGAATGCCTTTGGCTTTAATTATTGCAGAAGATATTTTATCAGGTATTTTAGTGTTATTTGCCCTCAAAGCTCCAGAAAATGGCGGATTAATTGCCATGTTATTATTATGGTTAGCTTTACGAAGTTCTACAGAATGGAGAAGTTGGCATAATAATAGTATTAATCTAAAAGAGAAAAAACCAAATTAAATCAGTAATCAGCAATCAGTTATGATTAGTAGTCAACTGTTACCATAAAAAAATCTGCTTTAATAATTGTTAATTGTTCATTGTTTATTGTTTATTCATCGATATAAAAGCGATAAAATAAGTAATCAGCCTTAAATTTATGCTCATCAGTAACATGATGAATTATTTTTTCCTCGATTAATTTTTCTCCTAATTTAACGGCTTCTGACTTGGAAATCTCATATTTTGCTTGTATCCATTCTACCGCTTCTGAGCCAATAAAACATAGAGAATAATTTTTTAGTCGATAATTCCTATTTTTAATTTCCAAACCATCAACTCCCCTCATCTCATTAACTAATTGAATGATTGTTTCATCATATAAATCAATTAATTGTTCATTTTCTAGATGTACTAAATTGTTGCGAATTGAGTTTGCCAAATATTCCCAAGTAGAATTAGGATGATTCTCTAACCATTTTTTCGCTATTTTCAGTGATTTAGCGGGTGATAGCTTAAATCGCATCAATAAAAATCCTAAAACCTTCTCTTGAGCTTTATTGTTAATCCCACTTGTCATAATCATTTAATTTGATGATTAAAATAATCTTTACGTTTAATAATATAGATTTTTAGTATATTCGGAATCAAAACGGAATTGACTGAGATAGTTATCGGTTTCCTGTTGCGATCGATTATTTCGTGAATCTCCTCTGAGTCAAAATCACTGTTATCAATTTCAAGATTTTCCGCCAAAACAATAGTTAGATTATTCTTACCTTCAGTTTCAATTGACTCTTCCTCTAAAAGCTGGTATTGAAAAGAAGAAGAATTTAGAAGTTCCTGCACATCTAAAATCCCTTGATTTAAAAGCGAAGAAGCATTTTGATTGTCAGTTTGATTGTTCATAATTGATTTAACTGAAGTTCAAATTTAATTAATTCTTTGCTTAGATTTGTTATTCGTAGATTTCTTTCAGTAAATTTAGATCACTGACAACGAGAATTCATTAATTAATTATAACCCACATTAGATTTAAAAATCAGAGATATAAACATAAGCTCATATTAATTATTGTTACACTACTATCACTTGCTTACCTTTGCTATTAACCTTAAAATTGATGATCCTGTTGGCGAATTGATTTTAGCGAACGTGATAGGGTGCAAGGTTTCATAACCCACCTTGAATTGAAATTCAAGGCTAATAAGTATCGTTTAATAAATTAAACTGGATTTAAAGTCTTTAGTTCATTTTAATGAACGTAATCTATTAGCCAAGAGAATTGCTTCGTGCCTCGCAACGCTGCGCGATTCATTGCAAGGCGAGGCATTGTCATAACTTTACCCATTAAGTTGACACCAGTGGCAAGGCTTTAACCCCTGCAAGTATAATCAGGGTTTGAAAAATTAACCAATAGAGTTATTGATTTCAAGACGGGTTTTGGAATAAGTGCAAGATATAATTGATGGCTAAAACTTAAAACATTACCTGAAATTAATTATATAGTGAACAACCAAAAGACTCATTCAATTAGCAATAATCTAAGTAAACTTTATCTTTTAAGGGGTTTAGAATATGCTTGGTTTCCGATTCCTACTATTATTCTATTTTATGAATCTCATGGTTTAAGTTTATCACAGGCTTTATTACTCAAAACTATTTTATCTATTGCTATTTTATTAGGTGAAATTCCTTCTGGTTATTTAGCTGATACTTATGGCAGAAAAACAGCTTTAATTGCTGGTGGAATTATTTGGAGCTTTTCCTGGCTAATTTATTGTACTCAAACTACATTTTTCTGGTTTGCTATTGCTGAAATCGGGACTGGATTAGCGGGTAGTTTAATTTCTGGGGCAGATACAGCCTTGGCTTTTGATACTTTATTAGAATTAAAACAGCAAAATAAATATCGTCAATTAGAAGGTAAATTAGTGGCAATTGCAGGTATTAGTGAAGCTAGTTGTGGATTAATTGGAGGTACTTTAGCGGGGATTAATTTAGTTTATCCTTTTTATGTTCAGACAGTCTGCATTATCTTATTTTCCATTACAGCAATGACTTTAATTGAGCCAAATCGTAGTTTGCCGCCACCAAAAATTAAGCAGTTAAAAAATTTGTCAGAAATTACTCATTTTGCTTTAATAAAAAATAAATCTATTAAATGGTTAATTATTTTTAGTGGTGTGGGTGGTTGTGCCACTTTTTTAATTGTTTGGTTATCCCAAGAATATCTAAAGTTGCAAAATATTTCTTTAGCTAGTTTTGGCATTGCCTGGGCAATTTTTCACTTATTAATGAGTTTAGCTTCAATTTTTGCCACAAGATTTGAGAGTATTTTAGGTAGTAAAAAGGCTTTTTGGAGTTTAATTTTGTTAATCGCAATTGCTTATCTTTGTTTAGCTTTAATTCATCAAAAATGGGGCTTAATTTTTATTGGCATAATCTATATTGCCAGAGGATTAAGAACGCCAATTTTACTCAATCATCTTAATCATTTAGTATCTTCTGATATTCGGGCAACTGTTATTTCAATTAATAGTTTTGTTTTTCGTTTATCTTTTGTCTTAATTGCACCTCTGATTGGTTGGATTGCTGATACTTACTCTTTGGCAGTAGCCTTAATTATTTTTAGCATTTTCTTTTTAATTTTAAGTGTTTATTCTTTACAAAAAATGCTATCATTAAAAGTAATTTAATTAGTGTTTTAGGTAAACCTTATCAGTAATTTTACTCATGAAAAATGAAGCAAAAATAATTATTATCTGTAATGGTACATCTTGTCGGAAAGATGGTGCTAATCAAGTATTAAAAGAATTTAAAAAGCAAACAAAAGAAGAAACCGGAGTAAGAACTAAACATTGTTTCGGTAAATGTGGTAATGGTCTAATAGTAGTAGTTTTACCCGAAATAACTTGGTATGATCATGTTAAACTATCACAAGTCCCTTTAATTATAAAGGAACATTGCTTGTAAGGAATTTATTGAAAGAAGAATCCCGACAAAATTAAAGGAACAAACAACACTAAGGTGACTATTAGAAATGCAGTTTCTGGGCTAGCATTAATAATATTTTTTTCTATATTATTTCTATTGTTTTTCATATTTCACCTCCGGAAAAATTATTCTCTATACTTTAATTATAGATTAATTCTTGTAGGTTGGGTTGGGGCATCGAAACCCAAAAAAAATCTTAATTGGCGTGGTGTTTACCTGAGTTAGATGTAAGCTGAAAGGCTTATTCTCTCGTAGCCTAAAACCGTCAGAAAGAATGCGCGAATGCGCGAATGCGCGAATTAATTTGGAAAAGTGCGAATGAGCGAATTACGCACGCCTTAAGCCGTGGGCTTGAAAGTCCGGAATTATTTTTTTTGTTTCACTCCTCAAGGAGCGATGCTCGTATCCTCTATTTTTTTTGTCATTATTTCGTTCAACGAGGTAAATTAAGGTATATATATATAACTTAGGTGGTGTTGGGTTGCACTTCGTTTAACCCAACCTACAAAAAGTTGCACTTCGTTTAACCCAACCTACAAAAAGTCCCCTTTTAAGATAGAATCTGAATTTAAGCCTCAATAAAAACACCACTACGAGCAAACTCTTCTTCTTCGGGGGTAAAATAAGGAGCTTCAGCAACTAAATTAGGATTAAAGTGGTATGTTTCTTGAAGGAAATTGCCATTAATCACCGTATCTTCCAATTCTTTGATGTATTCATCTCCCACAGTACAAGCCTCCTTTAAAGACTCCTCATCCCCCGAGCAAAAACCCTGACAAAACCAGACAGACTTGGACAAATCGCCCCAGTATTTTTACTTATTTTTTCCAGAAATTTGTTAATTTGGGGCGATTTGTCCCCCAAAACCAGCAGGTTACAACCCTTACTAGAAGAAAGTCTGTCTGGTTTTGTCTAGTTTTATTGGACCCCTTGTTCGATTGCGATCGCTTTCGGCGACATATTGAGGCAGCATACATTGAAATGTGGTCAATCTGGCAGCGCAGCGAAAAACCGAGGGCATTTGCTGTTTCTCAGGAAAATTGAAGGTGGTGGGTAACAGTGCCTTTGCTACGAGTAGGGCTTATCCCTTTTCTCTGCGATAAACTAAAGATATTTCCGCAAAACAACAATGTACTGTACGGACATAATATTATTATGTCCGTACCCCAAAATCTAATCTAGCAGAATGCCTAATTTTTCTAATCTACCCTATCGGAAAACTTTACGCTTAAAGCAGTTTGATTATTCTCGAGAATCTGCCTACTTTATCACGATTTCTACTAAGGAAAATCAATGTCTTTTTGGTGATATTAAACAGGGTAAAATTAGCCTTAATTCTTTGGGAGCGATCGCCTATAATTGTTGGTTAGAAATCCCTGAACATTTTGATTATATTAGTTTAGATGAATTTGTAATTATGCCGAATCATATTCATGGTATTTTATGGATTTTATCAGCACTGGAAAATATAGATAAAAAGAGAAGATTTGGGAATATTGTTAAGGGTTCAATTTCTAGTATCATCCGTTCTTATAAGGCTGCTGTCACTAGAAAAATTAATGGGATTTGTAAGATCAAAGGAGTTTCTTTAGTTTGGCATAGTCGTTTTTATGAACATGTTATTCGGGATGAAAAGTCTTTATATAATATTAGAAAATATATCCAGGAAAATCCTTTAAAGTGGAATGAAGATGAATATAAGCCTAAAAAGCCTGAAGATGATCTCATTTTATTAGATTTGCCTTTTTAATTTAATTTACCTTCGGGAAGGAGATAATTCTCTGTACGGACATAACATTGTTATGTCCGTACATAATAATATTATAGACGGAGAACTAATAAGGCTTGTCCTTTTAATTTTTTCTACTGGGACTTTCTTGCTCGCCACCAAGACAAACTAAAATCTCAGGGAAGAATGAATCTGGTTTTAACAAATCTTAAGCGCATGGAAACATCAGAACTAGATAAAATACAGGCTCAAACTAACTCTTGGAAACAAAAAGCAATCTCTTCCCCAGATAATCTGATTCAATCTTAATCTCCATATGTCAATACCTACCCATTACTTTCTAGCCTTGCATTTTTGTCTTCCCAACCTCTCATTTCGTTTACCCTGAGGTCACTCAATTCTACCTCAACTTCGAGGTATTTATAACGACGATGCCAGAGAAAAGTACCCAAACCAACCAACACATTTGATAAACAACCTGCACCAAAAATGCCGATGATACCGAATAACTGGCTACCGAGATAGGCTAAGGGCAGGTAGAGGAGTAACAATCTAGTAATAGCCATGATCATAGATGGTATCGGTTTTCCTAAGGCATTAAAGGCGGAACTGAATACAAATACAACCCCCAAAGCTCCGTAACTAATCGGCACCCACCTTAAGTAGTTAACGGCACTGGCCATCACCGCAGGTTCACTATCAAACCAAGAAGCGATCGTTGGCGCGCCTATTCCCAGAAGGACTGCTACCATTACACCCCAACCCAGACAAAATAACCAACTTAAACGAAGTGCTTTATCAACCCGAACATATTTTTTTGCTCCCCAGTTCTGTCCGACAAAAGGACCGATGCTAGCTGAAAGTGATAGAGGTACGATCAAAGACATCATTTCCACTCGTGAGGCCACTCCAAAACCCGCTACTGCTTCAGAGCCGTAACGAGCCATTAGAGTAGTGATGAATGCAATAGAAATGGGAGAAATTAAGTTGCTGGTAACTGCAGGTACGCCGACAGATAGGAGATCGAGCCAATTGCGCCAAAGTTCCTTCAGATTAGGAAGGTTAAACACCAGCAGTCGTTCTCGATAATGGAGAAAAGCCAGAGAAGCAACCAAAGTTGCGGCTCGAGAAATAACAGTAGCTATTGCGGCACCCTTGATACCCAAGGCAGGAAATAGTCCCCAACCAAAAATGAAAATAGGGTCTAGTGCAATATTAACAACTGCTGCTACAATCATAATTATACTGGGAACTGCTGTATTTCCTGAGGCACGGATGGCACTATTACCCACCATAGGTATAACCAGAAAAACTATGCCCCAATACCAGATCGTCATATAATCCTGAATGAGGTGAAAAATTTCGGGTTCAGCCCCAAGGGAGGTAAATAGAGGTTTGATAGTTGCCAAGCCTAAGACGGCAAAGATAGCCACGATCAAAAGGGAAAGAATCAGACTGTCGGTAGTAAGTCGTTTTAATCGATATTGGTTTCCTTCCCCGATCGCTCTACCGATAATCGAAGAAGCTCCAGTACCTAAACCCATTGCCACACTGCCAAGAATTGTAACCACTGGAAAAGTGAAGCTCATGGCAGCTAGCTCTTTAGTGCCCAGTTGAGCAACAAAGTAGGTATCAGCAAGGCTGAAGCCAATCACGGCAAATACTCCCCAAATCATGGGCAAGGTTAACTTAATCAGACTTACCCCCACATTTCCTTCTGTCAGTTTCGCTTTCATTACTCTAATTTCCTCTTTGATTGGTTTGAGAAGGATGCTCTTCTTTCTCTTTTGTTTGATCGGCTTGTTCTAAAAACATAATTTCTTTAGCTCTCTGGACTTCTCTTACTCATCTGCAATAATAAATATTGAGGTTTACTTAACTTTACATAAATTAATCTCAAATGACGAGTTGCGGATGAATTAGTCGGAAACCAGTAGCCTTGAGTTTTTGATTGCTAACACGCACGCTATTGTTTTGCCAGCTCAGTTTGGAGGGATTCCAAGTCACTTTAGGTAGATCGTACCTCAAACAAATTTGGTCGATCAACTCTCGAACTGTTAGCTTACTATCATCAACCAGATTATAAATTCCTTGGAGTTCATTTAATCGAGCAAACTCAATTGCCCAGATAATATCGCCTAAGTGAATCCAATTAATATAGCGATCGCCTGTTCCTGGTAAAGTTTGACCGGCTAAAGAGCCGAATCTTCTGATTAATTCACGACCAATACCATAAATTCCACCCAAGCGTAGTATGCAAACTCGATGATTTTCGCTGGCTGATTGCAAGAGAATCTGCTCTGCCTCATGTAAAACTTGACCTCGACGCTCTTTGGGAGCAACGGGAAAATTCTCATCAACCCATTCACCGTCTTGGTTACCATAAACAGAGTAACTGCTAAGGTAAATTAATTGCTTACTATTGGAAGACTGACTTAAGGATCTAGCTAGATTTTTAGCTGTAGCAAGATAAGTATCTTCATAAATATTTGCATCTACTTGGCGATCGGCTGTAGGAGCAACACTGACCACAATAGTATCCTGATTTTGCACCAGTGATTGCATTGCACTGAGGTTATCTCCTCTCATTACCACTACTTGTGAAACTAATTGTTGAAGCAAACCTAGGCGTTCTTGAGTTGTTGTGGTGGCGGTAATAAAGTGACCCTGTTGTTGCCAATAATCAGCTAGGGCGGTACCAACATAGCCACAACCGATAATCCCGATGTTGTCGAATAGACGACGACACTGAGCTTGTTGCCGCATCAGGGCTTTTAACTCACTAAGATCAAGTTCAGGAGTATTGGAGTCAGAAAAGTCTCTTTGATTGTTGGAATTATACATAATAAATTAGGCTTTTGTAGTGTTAATTTTTCTATAAACGTAGGGTGGGCATTGCCCACCATTCCTGTCTTGTGCTAGTTAGTAGTAAGGGCTTTAGCCCTTCCCGTTAAAGGGTTTAAACCCCTAAAGGGGTAACTACAAACTTTTGTTCATTGAGAATGTAGAGTGGGCATTGCCCACCATTCCTGTCTTGTGCTAGTTAGTAGTGAGGGCTTTAGCCCTTCCTGTTAAGGTGTTTAAACCCCTAAAGGGATAATTACAAACTTTTGTTGATTAAGAATGTAGAGTGGGCATTGTTCAGCAACTGACGTAAAATGGAAATTATGTTAGTAGTGAGGGCTTTAGCCCTTCCTGTTAAAGGGTTTAAACCCCTAAAGGGGTAACTACAAACTTTTGTTTATTGAGAATGTAGGGTGGGCATTGCCCATCTTACCCCTATAAATGTGGGAATTGTACATTGATCTAAGTCCAGAAAATTCTTTTTTAGCCAACCTCCATCAAAACTGGTAATTTTCGAGGTTGCACTTGTATTTTCCCATCTTGATCAATATCGATCATGGCGGTATCTCCAGATACAATATGACCTGCGAGAATTGCCTCCGCCAAGTGATCTTCGACCAATCGGGAAATCGCTCTTCTGAGAGGACGGGCACCGTAACTAGGATCATAACCTTCTAAAATTAGCCGTTCTTTGAAGGCTTCTGTTAATGAAAGGGTTATTTCCTGCTCTCGTAATCGATCGCAAACATCTTTCAAGAGTATCTCGGCAATAGACTTGACTTGGTTACGATTCAGTTGTCGGAAGACGATGATTTCATCCAAACGATTGATAAATTCTGGTCGGAAAGATTGCTTCAGGGCTTCATTCACCTGCTCTCGGATACGATTGTATTGGGCTGTGGTTGAATCTTCTTCGGCAAAGAAACCAAGTCCAGTTCCCTGTTTCTCAATGGCTTTTGCACCAAGGTTAGAAGTCATGATAATTAGGGTATTGTTAAAGTTCACCACTCGCCCTTGAGAGTCAGTTAAGCGACCATCTTCCAACAACTGTAGTAACACATTGAAGGTGTCAGGATGAGCCTTCTCGATTTCGTCAAATAATACGACTGTGTAAGGACGACGGCGAACTGCTTCTGTTAGTTGTCCCCCTTCACCATACCCAACATATCCCGGAGGCGAGCCAATCAATTTGGATACTGACTGAGGTTCCATGTATTCCGACATATCTAACCTTACCATTGCTTCTTCTGAGCCAAAAACCTTCGCCGCTAAAGCCTTGGTTAATTCTGTCTTACCAACTCCTGTAGGACCAGAAAAAATAAAGCTGGCGATCGGTCGATCCGGATTTCTTAATCCCACTCGCGATCGTCTAATAGCACGAGCCACCGCCTTGACAGCCTCTTCCTGACCAACTACTCTTTCCTGTAAAATATCTTCTAAATGCAACAACTGAGCGGATTCGGACTCAGTAAGCCGATTTACAGGCACTCCTGTCCAAGCTGAGAGTATTTGGGCAATATCTTCTGCCTCTACTTGAGGCTTTTCGGTTTTGCTGTTTACTTCACCTTTTGAAGATATTTTAGAATGACGCAGACGGACACGAGAACCAGCCTCATCAATTAAGTCGATCGCTTTGTCTGGTAAATAGCGATCGGAAATATAACGATCAGAAAGTTGAGCCGCAGCTTTTAATGCTTCATCGCTAATGGTTAATTGATGGTGTTCTTCATAGCGACTCCGCACTCCTTCTAGAATTTTAATGGTATCTTCTACTGTCGGTTCATTGATCATTACAGGTTGAAATCGTCTTTCTAGGGCGGCATCTTTCTCAATATACTTACGATATTCATCTAAGGTGGTAGCCCCGATACACTGTAGTTCACCCCGTGCAAGGGCGGGCTTGAGTAAGTTAGCCGCATCTGTACCGCCTTCGAGAGAACCAGCACCTACTAATGTGTGGATTTCATCGATGAACAAAATAACGTTTCCTGCTTGGCGTACTTCCGCCATTACTTGTTTAATACGTTCTTCAAAATCTCCTCGGAAGCGAGTTCCGGCTACTAAAGAACCCATATCGAGGACAATCACTTGTCTGTCAGCTAACTGTTGAGGTAAATCTCCATTGTTGATGCGGAGAGCCAACCCTTCAGCTAAAGCAGTTTTGCCTACTCCTGGTTCTCCAATCAGTACAGGATTATTCTTCGTGCGACGACCAAGAATTTGCATAACTCGCTCAATTTCTTGCTGACGGCCAACGACAGGATCTATTTTACCTTCCGCTGCCAATTGAGTTAAATTAGTCCCAAATTCAGTTAGAGCTTTGCCCCATTTTCTTTGATTCTGACGCTCACTCACTCCCCCTGCTGGAACTGGAATTGCTTCTTTTAAAACCTGAATTAGCTTTTCTTGCACTTGGGCTAAGTCAACTCCCAAATTTTTTAGCACTTTAGCAGGAACTCCTGTTGTATCTTGAGTTAAAGCTAGTAGTAAGTGTTCTGGGGCGATATAATTTTGTTCTAGTTGATATGCTTCTTGAACAGATTGCTCAAGAACTTGTTTCGCCTTGGGAGTGAAGGGAATTTCCGTACCCACGAACCCAGAGTCACGTCCAATGATTCTTTCTACTTCTTTACCAATGGCTGAAGTAGTTAAGTTAAATTCTTTCAAGACTGAAGCGGCAAGGCTGGTATCCTCAGCTATCAGTCCTATTAGAATTTGTTCAGAGCCGACAAAGTTTTGTCCGAGACGACGAGACTCTTCTTGGGCTAGTAAAATAACTTTAATGGATTTGTCAGTAAAACGTTCAAACATAGGGTAATTTTTTCTTTTTATTGAAATTTTCTGGAATATTGTCAATGATAGTTATATGGTGGTGGTGCTTTTAGAGATGCAACTTACCGCTAGCCATATGGATGAGGTTTTGTTAATTGGTTAAGGATTACTCCTATAGCCCAGATAAACATGAGTAAAGTCAACAAGCTAATCATAGATTCCTCCTTTACAAACTTTTGTTAACTTTATGGTTAAGTTTTGTAAACTTCCTTAATTAAAACTGTATCGTTGTTTTGAGATCATAAGCAATGAGGATAACCGCATGGGCATTGATACTCTTAAAGATAAATCATAGGTACTGGGAAATTTCTAAATTCTAAATTCTAAATTCTAAATTCTTTATGACGGGTTTCTTCATTTCAGAAAATTATGAGAAATATTTACAATAGTTAACAATTAAACTAATTCAGAATTCGACGGAGGTAAAACACAATATCTTTGTTTAACTTTTGGCTCTCCATTAGTCAAAGTAATGGGAAACAGTGGTACTGATGCTCTCACTCGTATTCTCTGCTTCTTTATTTTAGCGATCGGAATTCAACTGTTGAGTGATGGCTTTTTCTCTTTAATCGAAACTTCAGGGTTGATTTTAAATTAAAATTGCAGTGAGAATAACCGTATGAGTATTAATGCTTTCTTTGATTGGCTAGGCATTTAAGGCACTTATTTGGGTTAATTACGGATTCCTTCATTCACTAAATTTATGAAAAATTATTACAATAGTTAGCATCATTTGCTTAATAAATCTTTACAATTAAATAAGGAAAACCCAAAGATGACAAGTACTAGCCAGCAAATTCTTTCTGCTACCGTTAGCGCCCCTAAAAAAAGAAACAAGAAGAACCTTTTGGCTACCTTGTTTTTCATTATGGGAGCGCCACATATTTACGGAATAATGCAAAGTGGAAAAACCAGACGCAAATTTGTAAAACACTACTCCAATAGCTTTACTAGATCATCTCATTTGTCTAATGAAGGTGAATCTGTAATTTCAAACAATACTCTTAGACCACTCCTTAGTCGCTATTTGAGCATTTTACTGGGAGTTGCAGTGGCTGGAATAATGGAAATATTTGTTTTTTAGAAGCTGTATAGCAGTGGACAGTTAACAGTGGACAGTGGACAGTTATTTTTACCTGAGATCTTGCACGAGGCAAGTTTACAGGCAAGATGCCTGTACCACAAAGCAATTCTCTTGGCTAATAGGAATCGTTCATTAAAGCTTGCCCTGAGCCGAAGCCCTGACGAAGGAAGGATCAGCGAAGGGTGAACTAATTTTTGATATTTCCCAGTTCAATTTATTGAACGTCATCTGTTAGCCTTGAATTTTAATTCAAGGTAGGTATTGAAATCCAAACAGTTAATTATTTCTAGCGATTATTGACACCAGTGTTGGTAACTAAGCCCCTACATTATGATTTAACCAGCAAGAAAAGTTATTTACTAGGTAAAGATGGTAAACCTGTTTTTTGCCAAAATTGCTGAAAAGAGTTTGGTTGCACCATATACCAAACTAAACTACCGACAACAACAAAACCTCCTAAAGCCAGAATAGTAGAAATGATCGGCGTAAGGGGGTTACTTTTTTTCTTTTTAACCTTGGCTGATGCACCAGAGGAGGATTGAGAAGAAGATTTGTTAGTTGAAGAAGTATATTTTTTTTTGGGGCTGTTTGTTATACCCGTGACTGGAGTAGAATTATTGCCGCTACAGTTAAAATTCTGTAATTTTTGACTAACGTTAACGGGTTTTTGTTGAGTGCGTAACCATTGAATAAATCGAGTTAAGGGTAAAGTCGTTAAGTTATCCTGCCCTATATTATCAATATCATTACGTAAATTGCTTTGATTGGCAACTAATACTACTAATTGATCAAGATTGTCGGTGGCAATACCATAAACTGATTCGGAGATCGCCATTTGTAACCCTGCTGATTTGCTCATATTTTCACCCTGTTTATGTTGAAAACTAGGATGAGTATTTTGATAATTACTGACTTGCCAACCACTCTCAGGAAAAAAACGGCAAAATTCACGGGCTATCTTCTCTTCTTCTGGCTCAACCGCACGGTTAGTTAAAAATTCCAATTCTTCTAAAACTACTTGGGGAATTAAACAAGTGCCAAGTTTGTGAAACTGACTCCAATCACGAGTTCGCCCTGCTAAAATTGCTCTTGGTTCAAAAACCAGTATGATAGAGTTATCTGGAGACATAATGATTATAGCCCATCTTTATTTTTACTGCTTATCACTCTTAAATTAAAATTTAAGTCAAATTATGACAATTACCAGTAGTTTACCTAGGAATAACAATTTAGAATCTCTTACTACCAATAATGCTCGCATTGCTTCTGTCAGTCGCACCACCAAAGAAACTGATATTCAAGTAAGAGTTAATTTAGATGGTAGTGGCAAATGCAATGTTAACACAGGGATACCTTTTCTTGATCATATGTTGCATCAACTTTGTTCTCATGGCTTGTTGGATTTAGATATTCAAGCACAAGGGGATTTAGAAATAGACGATCATCATACTAATGAAGATGTCGGTATTACTTTAGGACAGGCGATCGCCAAGGCAATAGGTAGCCGTCAAGGAATTTATCGTTTTGGTCATTTTGTCGCTCCCTTAGATGAAGCCTTAATTCAAGTAGCCCTTGATTTTTCAGGCAGACCTCATTTAAGCTATGGTTTAGAGATTCCTACTCAGAGGGTGGGTAATTATGATACTCAATTAGTACGAGAGTTTTTCGTTGCCTTAGTTAATCATAGTCAAATTACGCTACATATTCGTCAATTAGATGGCATTAATTCACACCATATTATTGAGGCTACTTTTAAAGCAGTAGCTAGGGCAATGCGGATGGCATTAGAAATTGATCCTCGTCGTATTGATCAAATACCTAGTTCTAAAGGAGTTTTGTAGGTTTTATTAATATCCAATAAACGGAAAAAAAATTATTAATTATTATTTGGAGTAAGTAAAATAATGTCTCAAGCTAAATATTTATTGATTGCTTCTAGCGAACCTTTTACTGGTAAAAGTGCCACAATTCTGGGTATTGCCCATCAATTGAAACAAAAAGGAATTAAATTAGGTTATGGCAAGCCCATCGGTACTTGTTTTGAACCGACAGATAATCTTCAAGATGAACAAGATTTACAATTTATTCGTGAAACTTTGGGATTATCAGATCATCAAGTTAAATCACCTTTCTTATTGTTAAGTGAAAAAACCATTACTGATTATTTAAGCACACCTATTAATTATCAAGATCAACTGGTTGACTATTGTGCTTCTATTGATGCTGAATTGGTTTTACTAGAAGGGGCAGGTAATTTAACCCAAGGAAATTTATTTCAACTATCTACTCCTGAAATTGCAGAAAAAGTAAACGCTTCAGTATTATTAGTAGTCAAGTATAATCCCTTATTAATTGTCGATCAAATTCTCTCAGCTAAACAAAAATTAGGAGATCATTTAATTGGTGTATTAGTTAATAGTGTACCCCTTGAGCAGTTAGATCGGATGGAAAATGCAATTAAACCTTTCTTTAAAGCCCAAGGAATTGATATTTTAGGATTGCTGCCCAATAATCGACTGTTAGAGAGTGTTAGTGTCAGAGAATTAGTCAGTCAACTTAATGCCCGTGTCTTATGTCGTGAAGATAGATTAGATTTAATGGTAGAAAGTTTAACTGTCGGGGCAATGAATGTTAATTCTGCCCTTGAATATTTTCGCCAACGTCAGAATATGGCAGTAATAACAGGAGGCGATCGCACTGATTTACAATTAGCGGCGTTAGAAAGTTCTACTAATTGCCTAATTTTAACAGGTCATATTCCGCCACAACAATTAATTCTTGCCCGTGCTGAGGATTTAGAAATTCCGATTTTAACCGTGGATTTTGATACCTTAACCACAGTGGAAATTGTTGACAAAGCTTTTGGTACAGTACGCTTACATGAAGCTATTAAGGTAGAATGTATGCAAAATTTAATTGAAGAACATTTCCAAGTTGATCAATTATTAAAAATAATGGCTCTTCCACAGTAGTTATGATAAATTAGTAAAAAATAATAGACAAAACTGTTGACAGATAAATATTTCAGGAAAACAAAAATGCAATTGTTATCAAAATAGAGTTTTATGAGACTCGATCGCAATCTAGACAAAGATTCTGCCAATCATTTATTGTTAATTTACTGTTAATTTACTATACTCTATGTAGAAGAGCCAAAATTATTAGGCGATGACTGCCCAAATTTGATCTGGCACTTGCTCTGAAGATTGCTCTTCTATTTGTACTTGATCTGAGGATTGCCCTTGCGTTTGAGGGGCAGGGATGAAGGTAGCAGGGCGATAGTAAAGCCGATTGGGAGAACCAGCAATCACGTGAATTTCAAAATAATTTCCTTGAGAGTCACAAGCAATATGAGTAAACGAGTATTGCTTACTATCGTTCTCTGAGTATTGAGTTGCTTCACTCCAAGTG
>CAJHXH010000741.1_pt1 | contig 15576 bp, 14 predicted proteins | sample 9198571 | NCBI WGS metagenome assembly CAJHXH01 (sample SAMEA7708301, study PRJEB35096) | sediment metagenome | biome: marine neritic benthic zone biome [ENVO:01000025]; feature: sediment [ENVO:00002007]; material: shallow marine sediment [ENVO:03000034] sea grass bed [ENVO_01000059] ... | reverse complement strand
TTCCCCTCCTTGGAGGGGTTAGGGGTGGGTTGGGCGGGGGTGGGTAGGGTTAGGGGTGGGTTGTCTCCGGAGTCTTGCCTTCACCCAAATGTTAAAAACCTGCCCTTGTGAGATAATCCCCCCAAGGGGATAGGCAAGGGGCAAGGGGCAAAGGAGATAATATTTTTATTTTTTAAAGTATAGCCAATAAATGACGGATTTAATAATTGCTACAATAATTTTTTTAGGAGTTTTTACTCAAAGTTTATCTGGTTTTGGTTTGGGTTTAGTGACAATGCCTCTTTTAGTAGAAATAATTGATCTTAAATTTGCCTCTTCTTTAATGCCTTTAATAGGTTTTACTACCTTAATCAGTCTAAGTTTATATCATAAATCTGAGTTTAGCTTTAAGTCGGTTTTACCCCTAATAATGGGTTCAATTTGCACTATTCCTGTTGGTATCTTCTTGGTTAAAAAATTTGATAGCGATGTGGTAGTAATTATTCTGGGAATAGTGATTGTTAGTTATGCTATCTATTCTCTCTTAAATTTTCCTCTTCCTCAAATTAATTCTCCTAAACTCGGTTATGTTTTTGGTTTGATGTCAGGAGTTTTATCTGGTGCTTACAATACTGGTGGACCTCCTGCTGTAATTTATGGTAATTGTTGTCGTTGGCAACCGCAAACTTTTAAAAGTAATCTCAGTGGTTTTTTCTTGGTTAATACAATGGTTCTTAATCTTAATCATCTAATTCAGGGAAACTTAAATCAAGAAGTATTGAGAATGTTTTTGCTTAATATTCCTTCTTTATTCTTTGCTTTATTTACCGGACTATTTTTATCTAAGTTTGTTAATCAGAATGTATTTCGTAAAATTGTCTTGTTTTTATTATTATTCAGTGGCCTTAAACTTTTATTTTTATAGCACTAAGCATTCAGTTGTTTGACATCAAAGTTAGGTAATAATCAGTCTTTATTCTCCTCTATCTCCCCTGTACCTTTACAAAAAACACAGGTTTCTTCTCTCTGTACTTCTCCCGTACAGTCTCTTATTTCTATATATCCTTTTCCTTCGCAGTGGTTACATTTTTCTTTACTCATAAATAATAAATATTTAGTTAAATTTATAGGGTTAAACTATCTATCTTATGTTTGCTAATTTTAACGATTATAGCAATAATAAAGGTAGAAAACTTGAACCAAAGAATAAATTAAAAAATGAGTGATTACGAACAATATGAGATTGACTGTGAAAAGATAAGAACAGCCAATAAAGAATTATTAACTGAATTCGAGGATTGGTTAGAATCAGCCGGATTGTCCTCCAAAACTATTAAAAATCACATCAACAATATAGATTTGTATATTAATGAGTATTTACTCTATGAAGATGCAGTAGAAGCATCTGATGGTGTTTCAGGTGGCAATGTTGATATGTTTTTAGGTTATTGGTTCATCAAAAAAGCGATGTGGGCTAGTAAATCAAGCATTAAAGGTAATGCCACCAGTCTTAAAAAGTTTTACACTTTCCTGCTGGAAAAGGGTTTAATTGAGAAAGATGATTTACAAGAATTAAAAGAAATTATCAAGGAAAAAATGGATGAATGGTTAGCAACCCTTGAACGATACGATGATCCTGAAATTGAAGATATGGATGATGTTTGGGGATATTAGCTATTCTTGTTGAAGATTAATCCCGTTTTCCTCTAAATATTCTTTAATACCAGCTTCTAAATCGGCAAAGGCTTCTTCCATCGTGTCATATTCATCCTCTCCTTGATATACTGTACCACCTTCATCATAAGCTACTGCAAAACAAGAAGTATTATAGTCATAGCCAATTTCTATCTTTCCTTGGTGATAAACAAAATTAGTAATGTTAGGGTACTTTTCCTCAAAACTTTGGTTATTAGACATTTAAACAGGTTTTTCAAAAACTAGGTAATGTTGCTGTGGTAAAAATTCCTCGGTTGTTACCCATTCTAAACCAACTGCCTTCATTTCTTTCTTAACTTGTCTTTCTGTCATTTTATGGACTCCTTTTATGGGAATTAAGGGATTTTCTCGTCTATATTCAACTAAAACTACTCTCCCCTTCGGTTTAAGGACTTTAACGATTCCTTCCATCATTTCTTGAGGGTAAGCAAACTCATGATAAGTATCTACCATCAAAGCGAGGTTAATAGATGATTTCTGTAGATTAGGGGAGGTTTCAGTACCCAATACAGGTACAACAGGTAAACTCGGATTTTCTTTACTCAAGAAATCAATTATATCCAGCATTTCTGGTTGAATATCAACAGCATATACTTTGCCCTGCGGCACTTTCTCGGCGATACGAAAACTAAAATAACCAGATCCTGCCCCTATATCTGCTACTATATCAGTAGGCTGGAGATTTAATGCGGATATTACAGCACTGGGTTGTTCTTGATTTTCCCTACTAGGACGCTCTAACCACAAGAATTCTTGATGCCCCATTACCTTAGCAATTTCCCTGCCTAAATAGAATTTCCCAATCCCGTCACGGTTATGTAAAGCTCTATACTGATAAGAATCGTTAGGGTTAGCCAAAACTGGCTCATAAGTATAAGACGAACCAATAAATACTATGGAGAGGATTATTATCGTTATACCCGACAAAATGAGATTCAGACGTTTCATAATCAATAAAAGATAGTTAAATATAACTGATTTTAGAAAAGTATCACTTAGTCTGTGCCATACATAACCAATCATCGCAAACACATAACTTTCACTGATAAAAATAGCTCATTGCAAGTTAGGTTGAAAAAAGTAAACCCAACATAGACAACAATTTTGTTGGGTTACGGTATTGTTCTTTCTAACCTACGAAAAACGAAAACACAAGGAATATTTAGTGTTTTGCATGAAAACGGATGCCCAAAAAAAGATCATATAAAAAGCTCCAAAAATTCTTGCCATGCCATAAATCTAAAGATTGATCACATTCTTTGGCATCTAATAACGATTTAGTTGCATAGTACGCAGGTTGATATTTATACCAAGGAATCGAAGGCCAAAGATGATGTACTAAATGATAATTTTGCCCTAAAATAAGCAAATTTAAGATAGGACTAGGATACACTCTAGCATTTTTCCAGCGATCGCGTTCTTTAAAAGGGCGATGAGGTAAATAATCAAAAAATAAACCTAAAGCGATACCGACAACTAAAGCAGGTACAAACCAATAATTCATGACATAGCCAATAAAACCGTAATGAATGCCCAGCAGAATTACTGTTACGAGGAAAAGACGGCTTAAAAACCACTCTAATAACTCAAATTTACGCCATAACTTGCGTTTGAAGAAAAAAATCTCATGGTAGAAAAATCTAGCGGCAATTAACCATAAAGGGCCACCTGTAGAAACAAAATGATCAGGATCATTTTTGGGATCATTAACATGGGCATGGTGTTGTAAATGTACTCTTGTAAATACGGGAAATGCAAAACCTAACATTAAAGCACTGCCATGACCTAAAATAGAATTTATAATACGATTGCTATGACCACTATTATGAGAAGCGTCATGAATTACAGTGCCAGATAAATGTAAAGCCAGAACATTGCCACAAAAACAAATCCAACCTATCCAGCCCCAAAAAAAATAACCGTAGGCAGAAATGATCATTAATAAGAGGGCAGTAATAAACATCAGCACATTGGGATTAAACCCTCCCTGTGCTTTAAGATATTCTCTTGGTACTGATTTTAATACGGGTGAAACCGAATGCATTGATTGTGTTAGCTCCTTACCTTCAGATAAAATATTAATTTTCATGTGGTAGTTTACAATATTTTTGCCCTCTAGGTAAAGTTTTGTAAATTTAATGATCAGTAATTATAAGGATTGATTAATGATAGGTAATTACAAGGAAACAATTTGAGATTCTAGATCTCAAATAACTTGAACCACAATTAGCTGTTAAGTAAAAGTTTGATCAGATAAGTTCATGGAAAATAAAAGTCTTAATCATAATCTCTTGGAAGAAGAAATAGAAAAGAATTGTCAACAGATTTGGCATTTAGCGGAGGAATCAGAAGGGAATAGTTTAGATTTAGTGTTAATTCTTAGAAAAGTAGAAGAAATGCACCGTGAAATTCGAGAAAAAATGTTAGAACCATCTCTCCCTGATACTCGTCATCGCCTCTATATTTTATTGAAAAATCTAGAAGAAACAGGAGGATGGCCTTATATTCCGAGAATGAGATTAAAAGATCTTTGTCAGCATCTTTTACCTAAAGCAGAAAAATAAACAACCACAGATAAACTAATTAATAAGACAAGACTAAACATCTTTGTTTTTTTTACCATAGTCTTCTTTTACCGTTAGGGAAAATAGTAGCCCAATTAGTTTGAGCTTGTTCTAATTGTTCTGGTTCAACTTGTGCATTGGTAAGATTAGCACCACAAAAATTGGCTTGAGTCAAATTGGCACCTTCTAAATTAGCCTCTTCTAAATTAGCTCCCCGAAAATTAGTAAATTGCAATTCAGCTTTGAAAAAATATGCTTGTTTTAAATTAGCTTTATGAAATCTAGCTTTTTTTAAATCAGCCGAATAAAAGTTACCACCCTCTAAATTAGCCTCTTCAAAATTGGCTTGAATCAATTTACTATTACGAAGGTTAATATTCGGTAAATTAGCTTTGACAAGATTAAATTTATTAAATGATTGTTTGCTAAAATCTCTTCTGCCACGAGCATAAGCACTAAGTAAAGTGTTGGGTGTAGCAGCTTGGGGTGATAATTTAACCTTCCCTTTACGCTCTTTTCTTGCCCTAATTGCCTGTGCTAAACGAGTAGTTGCAGAAGTATAGCTCTTCCCTGTATTGTTGTCATCATTGGCGTTATCAGTTTGGGGTGCTGGAGTAGCATTAGTGAGTAAACTGTGTTTTAATTCTTGTTCATAAGGTACGATATCTAAATCGGCAACTATTTCATCTACCAATTTGTAGCGATGCCGTACATCTACCTCTAACATTTTTCTGAGTACCTTGACAAAGCTAGGGCTAACTGTAATTTCTTGTTCCCATAACAACTCTCCAGTTAATTCATCACAAAGGAAATCTTTCGGCGATTTACCCGTCATTAAAAATAAACAAGTTGCACCTAAAGCATAAATATCGCTAGCATACACTGGACGCATCGCCAATTGTTCTGCTGGTGCGAAGCCTACAGTGCCTACCGCAAATTGGGTTAAAGCGGTTTGTCCATAAGTTTTGGCTAACTGGGTATTAACTTGATCTTTTACCGCTCCAAAATCGATTAATACCAACTGCCCATCTTGTTCTCGGCGAATAATATTAGCAGGTTTAATGTCACGGTGAATAATTTTAATGGAGTGGATGTAACGCAATACAGGTAACATTTCTGCTAAAAATCGTTTGGCTCCAACTTCGCTTAAAATCCCATTTTCTCTGACTTCCTGCTGTAAATTTTTACCTTTAACTAAACTTTGAATAAGATAAAATTGCTGATGATATTCAAAATAATCTAATAAACGGGGAATTTGAGGGTGATCGATTTTTCCTAATGTCTTAGCTTCCCTTTCAAACAAATCTAATGCCATTTGGAATGATTCTGGATCATTTGATGATGGTCTTAATTGTTTAATTACACAGAAAGGATTACCAGGCAAAGTTAAATCAATACCGAGAAACGTAGCTCCAAAACCACCTTTACCAATTTTTTTTATTGATCGATAACGTTGGTGTAAAATTAAACTCGAACCACACCCTTTACATTGTTTTAAGTTGGGGTGATTTTTCGGCTGACTACAATTAGGATTGAGACAATAGCTAACAATCATTCACCATTTGCTATTTTGCTGAATTGATACTATATTCCAGTATACCTGTTTTTTAAGAATAACTATCAAATTTCATTGAATTAAAGCAAATTATAACTCTTCACCAAGATTAAAAGTTTTTATGGATAATTGATAATTGATAATGGATAATGGATAATTGATAATTGATAATTGGTAATTTATACTATTGAAAAATATAAATATGACTTTAGAATCATCGTTGACAGAAATTTCCATTAAACAGAATTTAGAACAGTTTTTAATTGTTTTGTCTGTTTCTTTGACTGTGGCAACTATTTCTCGCATTTTTAGTTGGTTTCGACAAATTCCCTATACTTTACTATTAGTAATAGTAGGTTTGTTTTTCGCTTTTGTTGATATTCGTTTAGTTAACTTATCCCCTGAATTAATTTTAGAAATTTTCTTACCACCTTTACTTTTTGAAGCGGCATGGAATATTAAATGGAAAAACTTAAAAGCTAATTTTACTCCGGTTATTCTGTTAGCTATATTGGGAGTAGTTATCTCTGTTTTAGGTGTTTCCCTTGCTTTAAGTCAATTTACTGATCTTTCTTTGGCAAGTGCTTTATTAGTGGGTGCCAGTTTATCGGCAACAGATCCAGTTTCTGTGGTAGCTTTATTTAGGGAATTAGGTGCAAGTAAAAAGTTAACCACTGTGATGGAAGGGGAGAGTTTATTCAATGATGGAGTTGCTGTTGTTGCCTTTAGTTTATTAGTAGGAATTCCTCTAGGTGTTGATCAATTTTCTCTTACGAATACTATTGTCCGTTTTTTCACTTTTGTGGGAATTGGTGTCGGAATTGGCTTTTTAATTGGTTTTGGCATTTCTTATTTAACTCAGCGTTTTGATATACCTTTAGTAGAGCAATCTTTAACCCTAGTTTCTGCTTATGGTACTTATTTAATTACTGAAGAATTGGGTGGCTCAGGCGTAATTGGGGTAGTTACAGTCGGACTAATTTTAGGTAATTTTGGCTCTCGTATTGGCATGAATCCTCGGACTCGTCTAGTTGTATCTGAGTTTTGGGATTTTCTTGCCTTTTTTGTTAATTCTATTGTATTTTTATTAATTGGAGATCAAATTAAATTTGCTAGTTTAACAGATAATTTATATTTAATATTAATAGCTATTTTATCTGTTTTACTAACTCGTTTTATTTCTGTCTTTATCTTAAGCAATATTAGTAATTTAATAACTGAAAATGACCTAAACTTTAGAGAACAATTTATTCTCTGGTGGGGAGGTTTAAGAGGTTCCGTTTCTATTGCTCTAGCCTTAAGTGTTCCAGTTATGCTATCTGATCGGCAAGATGTGATTGAAACAGTATTTGCTGTAGTTTTATTCACTTTATTGATACAAGGTTTAACGACTAAATTCTTCCTGAAAAATTTTGATTTAATTGGTAATCAAATATTAAAACAAGAATATTCTGAGTTGCTCGTTCGTCGAATAGCTTTAAATCGAGTTTTGGATTATATGAAAGGAATAAATATTAGTAAAGCCCCAGAAATAGATCCTGAATTTTTCCGTTATGAGCAAGAATTAGTAGGGGGGCAGTTAGAAACTATTGAGCAAAAAATAACTAAAATGCAAAATAGTAATCCTGAATTTAAAACTGTAACGATGAAAAAATTGAGACAAAATTTATTGGATATAGAAGCTGATACTTATGCTGAATTTATTCGTACGGGAGATTTGAACAGCAATATTTCACCAGTATTGCAAGAGATTATTGCTCAAGAAAAGTCAGAATAATTACTGTCTGCTGAATAAATCACCAAGCCTAATAGAACAATGAGTATAAGCATACTACATAGCAATAAAAGTGCGAGGTTTTGGCTAAAAAGCAATGCTAAAATCGCCACCAAAACTTTGATTAACTTCTCAGACAACAATATTAAAATATGCACAAAAATTAAGAATTAAAGTCTAACATCCTGATAAACTCTTAACTCATTACTCATTACTCATTACTTAACCATTACCAGCCAATTGACGTATTGAATCTTGCCCTAATTAGGGATGGGAGTCGGTAATACATAGTTAATAATATCTTATTTAGTAACTTGCTTGTAATCTAAAAGCGATGAATGAGTAGTAAAATTACTAATCAATAAAAGGAAAAAAAAGTAAAGAAGTTGTTACAATAATTAACAAAACAAGGCATTAAGTCAAGATTGATTCCATGACTCAAACCATAACACCAGATCAGACTACTCGCAATCCTCGAAAAAATACTACAATTAATACACACTCAGAACCTGTGGTGATTCCCGTCAAACACCAAGAAGATTTAGGTCCTGTAAGTGATATGTCTCCTGAAAGTTGGCGTTATCACCCAGATATTATTATTGACTATTATCGAAAACGCCCGTTTGAAGTTTTCAGCAGATTATTAGCTATTTTATTTCCCCTTGCCTCTTTTACTTTAAGTAATTGGTGGAACTCTTTGTGGGGAATTTCTGCTAAAAATGAGAAAAAACAAGCGATTAAGTTAAGGGAAATTTTAACTAAATTAGGTCCGGCTTATATTAAAATTGGTCAAGCCTTATCAACTCGTCCTGACCTAGTTTCCCCTATTTATTTAGAGGAATTAGCCCGTTTACAAGATCAATTACCACCCTTTGATAATGAAATTGCTTATCAATTTGTTGAAGAAGAATTAGGGGCAAAACCCCATCAAGTTTATGCGGAAATTTCTGACCATCCTATCGCCGCCGCTTCCTTAGGACAGGTTTATAAAGGTAAATTAAAAACAGGGGAAGAAGTAGCAATTAAGGTACAACGTCCTGATTTAGTTAAACGCATAACCCTTGATATTTATATTATGCGAACCTTAGCAGATTGGGTGAAAAATAATGTTAAAAGAGTTCGCTCTGATTTAGTGGCAATTACTGATGAATTAGCTGAACGAATTTTTGAAGAAATGAACTATCTGCAGGAAGGGAAAAATGCGGATAGGTTTAATGATTTATATGGCAGTTTACCCGAAATTTATGTCCCTAAAATCTACTGGGAATACACTGGCAGAAGGGTACTCACTATGGAGTGGATTAATGGCACGAAATTAACTGATATTGAAAAAGTCCAAGCCCAAGGAATTGAAGCCACTCACCTCGTGGAAATTGGGGTACAATGCTCTTTACGACAGTTGTTGGAACATGGTTTCTTTCATGCAGATCCCCATCCAGGTAATTTATTAGCGATGGAAGACGGCAGATTAGCTTATCTTGATTTTGGCATGATGAGTACCATTAAGCCTTATCAACGGTATGGTTTAATTGAAGCAGTGGTACACCTTGTTAACCGTGATTTTGAAGGTCTTGGTCAAGATTATATAAAATTAGAGTTTTTAACCCCTGATACTGATTTAACCCCCATTATACCTGCCTTAGCTAACGTTTTTAACAATGCTTTGGGGGCTAGTGTAGCGGAATTAAATTTCAAAAAAATTACTGACGATATGTCAGCAATGATGTATGAATTTCCTTTTCGTGTGCCGGCTTATTATGCTTTAATTATTCGCTCAATGGTGACGCTAGAAGGGATTGCCATTAATATCGATCCTAATTTTAAGGTGTTGAGCAAGGCTTATCCTTATGTGGCGAAAAGGTTACTTACTGATCAATCTCCAGAGTTGCGGGCTTCTTTGAAAGACTTATTATTTAAAGATGGTAGTTTTCGTTGGAATCGTCTAGAAAATCTGTTAAGAAATGCTAAAAGTTCTCCTGATTACGATTTTGATCGAGTTGTGAATCAAGGGGTTGAATTTTTATTCTCAGAAAGGGGTGCTTTTATTCGAGACAGATTAGCGGATGAGATTGTTAATTCTTTGGACAGTTTTGGACAAAAAACTTGGTTTAATTTTTCTACTTCGATCAGGGAAACTTTAGGTTTAAAACCGCCTCAACCTCCTGTATTGAATAATAATAACAGTAATGGTAATTTGAATGGTAATGTTAACGTCAAAAGTGCAATTAATGCCGAATCCGTTGAACACATTGGTAATATTGTTAAAATTTTACAAGAAACAGATGGTTATGAACCACTAAAATTAATTCCCGTATTTAGCAATATTCTTCAAAGTCAGGAAACCCAAAAATTAGGGCAGAAGATTATGGGAGGATTAGCCCAAAAAGCTACTGCCAGAATTATACGTAATTTATTATTAGAATCAAATAATCAGAATAATAATGGATATATGAATAGTAATAATGGTATAAAAGCTGATAATCAACTATCTTTACCATCTGCTAATTATCGTTAATTTATTGTTTAAATCTTGGTGAGTCTATATATAAGAAAGGGTTTGGATACCAAACCCCTACCATTTTTTTCTTTAAGATATAATAATGACAAGATTTATTTATGACCAATTTAGCAAGGATTATTTAGATGAATTATTATCTTCTTATGGCAAAATTGAAGCAGGAAAAAAAGTAAAGTCAGAAATACAAGAAATTGATTTATTTTTTCAACCTTATTCCAGTAACTTGCCAGAAGAATTAGGATTATTAGGGAAAATGGCGAGTCATTTTTGTTTATTTGAACCCTATCGCAATCCAGTCACCTCAATACAAATTAGAGCCTGTGCAACTAAATGTTTGCTGGTAGAAGCGGAAATCATTAGGGAATTTAACCGACAGAAAAAGAAAGTAAAAGAAGAAAACTTCCCTCATTTATGGATTTTAACTCCTACTGCCAGTCAATCAATTCTTGAGGATTTTAATACTAAATTAAAGCCAGATTGGGGAGAAGGGATTTATTTTTGTGGCAATTCATGGAGAGTGGCGATCGTGGTGATTCATCAGTTACCTCCTACACCTGAAACTCTATTGTTAAGGCTATTAGGGAGGGAAAATGTACAATCAAATGCCATCGCAGAAGTGGAAGCCCTTAGCAATGACGATCCCTTAAAGTCAATTATCCTAGAACAGTTGTATAATTTACAACAGAACTTATTTATTCAAACTAGAACAGAGACAGAAGATCGAGAATTAATCATGCGTTTAGCTCCATTATATCAACAAGATCGTGCTAGAGCCGTTCAAGAAGGTTTACTTCAAGGTAAGCAAGAAGGTAAACAAGAAGGAGAAGCCAATTTACTAATTCGTCAGCTTAATCGCCGTTTTGGTAATCTTTCTCCAGAATTAGAAGGAAGGATTCGTACTTTACCCGTTGAAAAACTGGAAAATCTAGGGGAAGCCCTCTTTGATTTTCAAGCTGATGAGGATTTATTAACTTGGTTGGATAATAATCTTTGATGAGATTAAACGATCGCCTTGATAATTCCGATCGCCTTGATTATACCGCAATTAATGACATTCGGGCATAATAGTATTTGGGCATGGGCATAATGGTATTTGGGCATGGGCATAATAGTATTTGGGCATGGGCATAATAGTATTATGCCCCTACGATTATACCCTGTAGGGGTTTAACACTGTTAAACCCACAATCCACACCCCTATTTCCTGACATTCATTTATATTCAAACAGGCTAACAGGTAATGAAACGCCACAACCCTAATAAAATCGCACCACAGCTTTTGGGCAAAAATATTTTAGAATCTCTGATCCCCTTGTGTACTAGAGTTTAGAGAAGAGAAAAGAGAAAATAACATAAAGTGACAGATATCTACACCCACACAACCCAACTCCGAAATTAACGGGAATTGTCCGTGAGGTGCATTGGTAGTGAAATTTAGTTCTGAGTAGTTCAACCAGTTTCCTCCTTTTCGCCAACCGACTTTATCGCCTAATTTCTTATAAATATCTCCATCATATTCGCCCACTTTTCCGCCACAATCAAGCCAGATTTGTTTTTGCACAGAAAAGCCAAATTTACCGTTACTATATTTTAGCCATAATTGGTCAATTATTTTTAACTCTTTTGGGGGGAAATTTTTACAGTCTTCAACGTTTAACCAAGGCAGGGGTAAACTTTCTTTTACCCTCAAATTGTTCATGTGGTGCGAATGCAGGAGTCATAGCACTCGTCATCGTCATCGATTCTTCCATGCTGAATTTCCGTGCCAAACCAAAATCGATTAACACCGCCTCCCCTGTGGATTCCCGAAGCATAATATTTTGCGGTTTGATGTCTCGATGTAGATGTTTTTTGCGGTGAATATAATCTAAAGCACTGCCGATTTGCTGAATAATTTTCAGGGCTTTGGCTTCAGAAAAAATACCCTTCCTATCCAGATAATAAATTAAATCTTTGCCCTCGATATATTCCATTACCATGCCTTGAAGCCATTTTTCACCGGTTGCCTTCTGCAAATCTTCCTCTAACGGTTCTTGTATTATTTCTTCTACTCTAACAATATGAGGATGATCAAACCTAGCGAGGGTAACGGCTTCGTTGATGAATTTATTTTGCCGTGTACCAAATTCTCCCCCCTTATTACTACTGACTAATTTCAATACATCCAAAAATTTGATCACAACTTTTTCCTCAGATTTGAGATTTTGGGCTAAATAGGTGACACCAAAACCCCCCGAACCCAAAGGAGTTATAATTTGATATTGATCATTACCGAGAATTTTTCCTTTCGCAAACAGACTCATGATTTCAAGCGGTATTTTGAGCAGTGGTGATATTTTACATTCTACATTCTAAATTCTACATTCTAAATTCTTTTATCCCTCTGCTATAATTTCAAGCAAGCTAATTTAATCCAGTTAATGGAGGTAACTTGAATTATTCTGATTTCTCTTTCTGGTGGATTTTATTCGGTTTCGCTATTCCTTTTCTCACAATTAGGGCGATCGCCCAATCCTTTAATTTCTGGGGAAAAATCTTTGATGCGATCGGATTACTCGCATTATCACTCATTTTATTTTACAATGCCAGTCCCGCTAGTTTTGCGGTCTTTATTTTTGAAATTATTTTTAATTATGTGATGGTTTTGTGGTTACTGCAATCATCTAAACTGCAGGGAAAAATTATTGCTACCGTAGTGATTGTTGTTGACATAGCCATTCTCGCTTATTTTAAATATCTAACTTTTTTTGTGGAAGATGTTATCGGTTTAATCCTTCCCATCGCTAATAATTGGCAAGCAACTTTTCCCATTCCTGTGAGTAACAGAATTCCGCCGGGGGTATCCTTTTATACTTTTCAAATGGTGGCGTTTGTGGTTGATTCTTTAGTAGCGAGGAAAAAGAAACCAGTTGCCTTTTTAGACTATATTAACTTTGTTTCGTTCTTTCCGCAAATTGTAGCAGGTCCGATCGAAAGAAAGGTTAATCTCTTTCCTCAAATTGAGAAATTCCAGTTTAAGTTTAAGGTAGAAAATTTTTATGAAGGTTTTAGATGGTTATCATTAGGCTTCTTCTTCAAATTTGTCTTAGGAGATAATTTAGCCCAATTTATTGACGTAAAAAATGCGATTAATCCTTGGATGATTTGGTTTCAGACTTTCTTATTCACCCTGAGAATTTACTTTGACTTTGGTGGTTATAGTTTTATTGCCCTTGGTTTAGCCCGCATTTTAGGGGTAAAATTAACCATTAATTTTCTTGCCCCTTATACCTCAGTCAGTATTAACGAATTTTGGCGGCGATGGCATATTACTCTAAGTACATGGTTTAGAGATTACGTCTTTTTACCTCTTATGGGTTCAAAAAAACAATGGGCGCCTTTTTTCCTCTTTATTACTTTTACTCTCTCCGGTTTTTGGCATGGGGCGGCGTGGAATTTCATTGTCTGGGGTGCTTATCATGGGGCGTTATTACTGATGATACGTTATTTAGGCAGACCTTTTGCTCGATTCGTGGGGCAATACACCAATAAAAGTGATTTTGTCTCATGGGGGTTAACCTTTTTTGCGATTAATTTAGGTTGTTTATTCTTCATGGATACTAATACATCAAGATTAATAACTAAACTTAAGACTATTATTACACCTTGGTCTTATTCTCTTGGTAATTTAACTGATTTCTTTAGTTCTTATAGTTTAAATCGGGGGGTTGCTTTGACGGTAATTTTAATTTTGGCATTAGGAGCTTTATTATTAGAATTTATGGCGGTATGGCAGAAAAAATTTGAATATGAATTGCTTTTATCTCCAAAAATTTCACCTTGGTTATTAGGGTTAAGTATTTTATTGGCTTCTACTGCTACTGCTGATTTTATCTATTTTGAATTTTAATAAAAGTACTTATTGGGAAACAATAAGGAAGAAATTGAAAAGTTAATCACAGAGATTAAGCAAGATTTAGAAGCCGATGGGCAAAATGTCATGAATATTTTTGGAGGTAAAGGCTATCAACAAAATCAAAATAAGGGAGAAATTTATAACGCTGATACCATTAACTTTAATCCAAAACCCGATAGTTAGAGCTAGACGCATTCTTTTAAAAGACAAAAATCATCAATCAACTAATGTTATTTTATAGCTCTAAGGTGGGCATTGCCCACCCTACAAGGGGATGAATTAAACTGTTGCTTCTTCTTTGACTAATTTACTCCAACCTAAATCTTTAAGGTTATTATTACGGCGAAGGGGGCGAGTTACTAATTCTAAAATATCACGGGCATTGGTAAAGCCATGAATTTGAGCAAAAGTGAACTCTACAGACCATTTTGTACTAATTCCTCGTGCTTCTAAGGGATTTGCATGAGCCATGCCAGTAATGACTAAATCTGGATTAATTTCTTTGATTCTTTGCAATTGATTGTAATTATCAGGTTTTTCCACAATAGTCGGCAAAGGTACGCCCATTTCTTCGCAGGTTTTAGTTAAAAAGTCTAATTCCGCTTTTTGATAGCGTTTATCCATGTAAGGGATACCAATTTCAGGAACAGTCATTCCGCAACGAATTAAGAAGCGAGCCAAAGATATTTCTAGTAAATTATCGCCCATGAAGAAAACTGACTTACCTTTGATTAAATCGATGTAATCTTGGTTATTTTCCCAAATTTGAGCTTCTCTTTCCGCTAATCCTTGAGGCTCAATCCCAAACACAGAGCAGATTTTCTCAATCCATGCCCTTGTACCATCAGGGCCTATCGGAAATGGTGCGCCTATTAGTTTACACTTACGACGACGCATTAAAGTGGTGGCGGTACGACTTAAAAATGGATTTACACCAGCAACATAGTAACCCTCATCAATGACGGGTAATTCGGTGTAACGTTTTGCAGGTAGCCAACCATCAATTTTTACCCCCTGTTTTTTCAATTCTAGGGTAAGGTTAGTAACAACAGGATCAGGCAGAGAACCGAATAAAACTAAAGGAGGATGTTCTTTATATTCACTCTTACTATTATCTTCCTGTTTTTTGCCGAAATTTAATAATTTTTGAATAGCATTACGATCGCTTTTATCGGTTTCCTGTTTAACTTCGGATTCTTTGGGGCAACGATTAGCCATCGCCGCTAATACAGTATCTTCTCCTTGGGTAAAAGCGTAATCTAAGCCGTTAGCACGAGCTACTACGATGGGAATGCCGATTTCTGCCTCTAATTGAGGGGCTATGCCTTCTAAATCCATTTTAATAATTTCGGTGGTACAAGTACCAATCCACACAATTACACTGGGATTGCGATCGCGTTTAATTTGGTCACAAAGACGTTTTAATTCGTTATAGTCATTAAGTTGAGCGGAAATGTCACCTTCTTCTAATTCGGCCATAGCATAACGAGGTTCAGCGAAAATCATTACCCCCATTGCGTTTTGCAGGAAATAACCACAGGTTTTCGTGCCGATGACGAGGAAAAAGCTATCTTC
>CAJHXH010000807.1_pt1 | contig 15599 bp, 14 predicted proteins | sample 9198571 | NCBI WGS metagenome assembly CAJHXH01 (sample SAMEA7708301, study PRJEB35096) | sediment metagenome | biome: marine neritic benthic zone biome [ENVO:01000025]; feature: sediment [ENVO:00002007]; material: shallow marine sediment [ENVO:03000034] sea grass bed [ENVO_01000059] ... | reverse complement strand
AGATTAAGAGGATTAATTTTGCCGATTTATCCAAGCTGATTGCATATATTTATTGTCACTTAAAATCCGGCAAATCCTGTAAATCCCCTAAATCCTGGTACATTTTTCGTTTGTATTCTCTTCCTTGTCACCTTGTCACCTTGTCACCCCTTTTCTCACCTTCACCTAAAAGTAAAAAACCTGCCCTTGTGAGTTTATACCCCCCCCTAAAAATCATCGAAAGCCTCAATCTCTCGTAAAAAAATGAGGGGGGAGTAAACGGTTACATTTTGTGTGTTAGAGAATACCCATATTTGCTAAACCTAAAATCGCTCCAAATCCAATTACATGACCTAAACTGGTGGTAGCTAGTAGAGCAGGCCATCCCATTCCACCAAACATTTCAGGCATGGGTAATTCGGGTTTGGTAGAAGGTTGTGCCATACCTAACTTTCCTAAAGCGATCGCCAAGACGTTACAAATAATCATTACTATTCCAACTTTGGGACTCCAAGCCACGGTATTAGGAATAGCACTAGCAACTAAGATTAAATTCATCATTTTTATTTGTCCTTAAATTAGTAAAAAATTTTGATTATTTTTTGTTATTTCAAATTCGAGATTGAAGTTTTTAACAAAGTACCTTAAATTGGTAAATTGAAATGTTAAATTATATGAAGTTTTAGAAAGAGCCAGTACTAATAGCCGCAAGTGCGATCGTAACTAGTACTCGTGCTACTTCGATTGCCCCTGCAACTATGATGACAGCACCAATTTTGCCCAGTAGTTCAGGGGGCATTTTGCCATTCCATGGGAGAATACTGCCATAATATTGACTTTCATCTTTAAAATAGCCCATTGCTTCTAACTTAGCGCGGTAATCTGCTCCATAACGAGGCATACGAGCAAAAGGTAAATCACCAAGCTCATGTCCTGCTAGGATTCTTCTTCTTTGATAAGGTACTATATCATCGCCAAAATTATCTAGATATTCTTGACTATTAAGTAGAGAATCGACAAAGCCTTTAAGTCCTTTCGTTGCTAAAACAATAGATAATGCCAGCTTTTCTCTTTCATCATATACTTCACGCCCCAAAACACGCTGAATACACATTTCTACAAAGCGATAGTTATTATTCACTTCATAATTGCGTCTTCTGAAAGAATCAGAAAGGAGTAAGCCTCGGATGAAATCCCTTACAGTAATTTGCCCTGCCCTTAACTGGGATTCTAAGAATGTTTGACGATTACGTTTGATTAACTGTTGTTCGTTAAAAATCTGGACATATGCAGAATGAATCAAGATGTCCATATCAGTATTGGACAGCAAATTTTCCGAAGAATAGATTCTGGGAGTTTCTTCTGATCCTACATCAAAACTAGCCACTCGCTGATTTTGACTTTTATAAGAATAACTTAGTAAAGGAATAGACATTTTCTTTGATTTTTTTTATTTAATTTACTTGTGATTAGGTTTTTTTCCTTCAGCTCAATATAAAGTACAAGTATTTCTACTTAATAATTTTGAGCAAACAAATTAATAATTTGTAACAATTGATTTTTTTGTTAACTAACTGAAGATGTTCAATATTTTTTCAGTTACGTTTTATTTTAGTTACGAGGAAAATATACGGTTACGCCATTTGTTTAACTTTATTTCTCCAAACAAGGCTAAACGTTGTGAGTCTGCAATTTTAGATTGAAGGGAAGCTATCACCGCTAAATTTCCCTGAGATTCTTTTAACAAACCCTCATAGCTATCTTGCTGGTTAGAAGTTAAGCCATTAGTTGATAGAGAGGATTGATAAGAAGATAAAGATTGTTGTTTTGATGCAGATATTTCTTCAGTTTGCCATGTCCCTAATACTTTTGTACCAATGGAAGCAAACGGTTGTAATTCTCCTAGACGTTTTTGTAATGATTCAATCAGTTTTCTTTGCTCTTTACACTTACGTTGTAAGTCTTGATAGGCTTGTTGACGAGCGATCGCATAAGTATCAATTGATTGTGGTTTGGGTTTTAAGACTTCAGCTAGTAACGCTTGAACATCAGTAACAGGTTGATTTCCACCGGGATTATTTAAAATAAGAGGTTTTAGAGTGCGAGGTGAATTAGCGGTTTGCCCTGCTTTATCGCTGGTAGAAACACTGGTTAAAAGTTTAAACATATTGGTAAAACCAAGCAATTTCTGTCCAGTTTGGGTTTTATAACCACGAGTATAAGGAACAATATTTTCCCCAAAAGTAGATTGATATTCGTCACTATCAAGATAAGAATCTATTTCCGCAGAAAATCCAGCTTGATCAAGTATCTGACTATGATAGAATGTCTCAGAATAATCATAAGGGGCACGACCTAATAAATGTTTAAAATTCAACTCAATAGAGCGATAACGAGGACAATTATCAAAAAACCGACTGCGATAAACCCATGATTTTGCTAACCTTCTTACAAATTCTCTGACACTGAGATCGCCACTTTTTAATTGAGATTCCAAGGCAATCATTCTTTCACTTTCCATGATATGAGCATTACCTAAAACTTGACGATAAATTGCTCGAATTACAATATCGACATCTTCGGGTGAATAGCCTAATGACAATTCAATTGGCGGAGTATCTTCAAATGATTGATATTGACGTTGCAAAGATTCTGTTGTGCCTACATCCGTTGAAACAGATTTATGAGTAGGAAAGGTGGGTTGGTAAATAGGTAATCCCAAAGTTTTAGACAACAATTGATTAACATTGGTTGAAATTTTTCGTGGTTGAATTGGAGGTGGTGAAGAAAGAGGATAAAGACGACTGGGTATATTCTTAATTAGCGATCGCCCTAAAATCGAACCTTTACCCATTAAAGTTGATAAATCACTACTTGCATTACCTTGCTGAAGAGCTAATAAATTAGTAAAACTAAGATTGTTTTTGCCAATTTGTGTTTTATTACCTCTGGAGTAGGGTACAGTATCAACACCAAAAGTCTCAGAATATTCCTGAATATCAAGATAAGAATCTATTTCAGCCTCATATCCTTCGTCTGCCAGAATTTGAGTATGCTGTTTTACTTCTTGATAATTTTCAGGTGCTCTCCCCAGTAAATGCTTAAAATTTAATTCAATAAAACGTAATGGAGCACAATTATAAAAAAATCGATTACGATAAAGTTCTGATTTTGCTAGTATTCGGACGAATTCTTTAACTGTAATATCACCATTTTGTAACTGAGATTCAGCTATTGTTAGCCTTTCACTTTCCATAATATGAGAATTACCTAAAACTTGACGATAAATTGCTCTGATTAAAGTGTCCGTTTCTTCTAGGGAATTAGAAATAGAAAAACTAAAAATATTTGTTTCCGACTCTGACGCTCTATTCAAAATAGCTGTTGCAGAATTGTTAATCATTTTGTTATTTTTCTTAAGTTTTTAAAATTAATATTTTATCTAAAAAAATAATAGTTAATACTATTTTATGTAAGTTTAACAATGGTCATCAAATCTTGTATAAAGACTGCCATTTTCATACCAATATTGTTGAATAGGATGATTGGGTGACTCAAAAATTCCCGTTGCCTGATAAAGGATAACTCGTCGATGGTTTCCTCGCCATACTTTCTTTAAGGGATTTACAGAAACTAATTCTCCTCCCAAAGACATAAGACATTCTTCAAATCTATCTATGGCAGGATATTCATAAGTTTCAAATATTAATTTATTTTTTTGGCAAATTAGATGGCGACTTCTAACCCAAGTTCGCATTTTTTTTTCTGCTACTGGAGGCAGCATTTACAGGATTCTTTCTTAATTTATTGATTTGTTAATTTAGTATTTAATTATTTTAAAAATTGGCAATTTGCACAGGCTTATCAGCCCTCAGGATCAATTATATAAAACTTTATATAAAAGTTTTTTTACAATAATAAAATTTAATTAATCCCAAAAGCTGAAGACTGAAAGTTAATATTTAACGGGCAACGCCGATAAAGGCAGAGGGCAACCCCCCTATAATCCCCCAAGGGGGATAGGGCAGAGGGCAGTAGGGGTCGAACAATGTTCATTGGTATCAACTTAATAAAAAATGATTACGTCTTGAATGTCCCTATCGAGGGGGGTTGGGGGGTGTTGTTAAATCTTATTAGCAGTGATTATCCCCCCGAAGCAATCTCAACTTGGATTGCTTCGATGGCTTATCTTAATGACAAAAATCACGCATGCCCACTGCAAAGCCATCTCGCAATGACAATTTACGATTTAATGTTCCTTACATTGACACCAGTGAAGAATGTTCAACCCTTACTATTTTCCTTCATCCCTTCTCCGAAGAGGGTAAAATTGCCCCACCGTCTATACGGTGTACAGACAAGGCATGCAGAGTCTCTACAGGTAGGGTTCAAAGAACCATATAAAGGAGAGAAACCTTCTGCCTTCAAACTTCTGCCTTCTTTTAAAAATTAAAAAGAGAATAAATTAAACTTCAGAAATACTGATAATTTTTCCGCCAGTTTTTTGGATATTCTGAATCCTTTTAGATAATTGGGCATAACTAACAGTGTAAGTGATATTGCTTTGATGAAAAACGGGAGTTGTGCCAGACTTACTTACTGAAATTTGGAATTGTTTAGCGGTATTAGTATAAGCTTTTCCTATTCCAGAAGATGCTATCTTAATTTTTTGTGGCATATTCGCCCCAATAGTAGAAATCAATTGTGCTTGATTGCTAGTATCACTGGTAGCAAATCCGCTCAATAAAGATACAGTACGATTAAATACTATATTTTTAATCCCAGTTTGAGAGTTGATAGTGCGAGGATAAGGAACAATATTTTCGCCAAAAGCCTGATTATATTCTTCACTATCAATATAGGAATTTATTTCAGCGACATAACCTTGTTCATTATAAATTTGTATGTGCTGAGAAATTTCAGCTTGATCTAAAGGTGCACGCCCTAATAAGTGTTTGCAATTTAGCTCAATGAAACGATAGGGTGAACTAGAATTGAAAAATAAGGATTGATAAAGTTCTGATTGCGCTACCATTCTGACAAAATTACGAACGGTAATATCTCCATTTCTTAAAAGGGATTCAGCACTATCTAAACGTTGACTTTCCATCAGATGGACATTTCCTAAAACTTGCTTATAAGCAGCTCGAATGACTAGTTGTAGGTCATCTTCAGTCCAATTTTGCCGCAATTCAATCGGATCATTAATGAAAGGTTTGGTTAAAGTTGCCATTATCTATGATGATTAATTTACTTTACTAAAAATGTTTATTAAGAGCGCTTTTCAGATCGACAAACCATAACAATTTTATTGACGCAAGGCGGAATCCAATATGAGTACCGGCACAGTATCTGTGTTAGCCAAGATTTCAATAAGCATAGTTTCTCTCTCTGAAAAAACGCTACAAGCAAGCTCGAATTGTTTTTGTTTTAAATTTTGTTTATGCTTTTAAACTCCACGAATCAAGCTCAAGAATAAGATACCATATTGCTAGTAAAGAAAAGGGTAAGGAAAAAGTAAAGAAATCGGAAAGATTGTGATACTTAAGCCAATATTTCTTTACATTCTGTCATATTTCGTTGCATTTTGCAACATTTTCTCCTAAGTTTCCTGATTCATGGGATTATAGTTTTAGTGACAGAGTGCAGAAATGAAACTAAAATTTTAAATTCTAGTAAGGGACATGGGTAAAAATAAAATACTAGTTAAAAAAAGTTCCCTTTTCAAAGGGGGTTAGGAGAAATTAATTATGTTACATTATTAAATTGCAAATCCCTAAAGAGTAAAATTTAAAGATTTTTTATGGTAGATTCTGTATTCAACCACCGGGTTGTTTTTCTGATTTAATCAATGAGAATTTTGTTTGTAGAAGATGATTTTGCTCTAGCAGAGACCTTGACAGAAGCGATGACAGACCAACTCTACACTGTTGATATTGCCGGTGATGGAGTTTTAGCGTGGGATTATATCAAAGCTATTGATTACGATTTATTACTGTTAGATGTAATGCTTCCTCGTCTTGATGGTATTACCCTTTGTCAGCAATTAAGAGCCAGAAATTATCAAATGCCGATACTAATGATTACGGCTCGTGATACAGTAAATGATAAGATAAAAGGTTTAGATGTTGGTGCAGACGATTATGTAGTTAAACCAGTGGATTTAGGGGAGTTGTTTGCTCGAATTAGAGCATTATTGCGTAGAGGAAGCATCTCCTTAGCACCAATTTTGACCTGGAATGAATTAGAGTTAGATCCTAGCACCTATGAAGTTAGTTATGCTGGAAAACCGATTCAACTAACACCAAAAGAATATTGTATTTTGGAATTACTCTTAAGAAATGGTCGGCGAGTTCTTTCTCGTCATGTTATTCTCGATCATGTTTGGTCAATGGAAGATCCTCCTGAAGAAAATACAGTTAAAGTTCATATTCGCAGTTTACGACAAAAGTTAAGGGCTTCGGGAGCACCTAATAATTTAATTGAAACAGTTCACGGAATTGGTTATCGTCTAGGAGATATAATTTCGGAGTAAATCGGAGTTTTTCGTCATAATTTAGAACGAATAAGCATACCCGTCATTACGGTGAACAAAGCGAATGAGGAATTTGAGGTTTTGAGACACCCGAAAACCATTAATCTTGACCTCAAAACCTTTAGGCGTAGGGGTTTTCACTCTAGGAGATATAATCCATTAATTTTTGGCCAACACAATTAATTTTGTGTTCCTACTATAAATCAATAACACAAAAAACCCCCAGCTAACTACTTGAACCAACAATGGAAAGCAATTAAGTTGAGAGTCTTTTTGGTTTTGTTATCCTCAAGGTAGGACGTTTAATAACTGTTTACACATCACTACCTTTTTTTTATTAGCCTTATTAGGACTAGGATAAAGAGTTGATAACGTAGTCTAATAAAGCATTGTACTCAGTTAAAGCTTGTGCAGAAAGATCACGAGGAGCACAACCACGGTTACGAGCAAAACTAAGAGCTTCAACGTAAGGTGCAGTCGGTAAACTTAAAGCACGATACACTTCACGTTGACCTGCAATTCCCCACTCATCAATAGGGCCAGTACCACCTACAACTAAGGAGTATTGGATTAAACGCATATAGTGCTTGATGTCACGAAGACATTTTGCTTTGAAAGTATCGGTAGAATTAGCTTCACCAGCGTTATTTAAGTAAGAATACTTCTTGATGCAAGCGTCATAAGCTTCTTGAGCTACTGCGTCAAGATTACCAGCTAATTTTTCAGCAGCTTCCAAACGAGCAGCTGCACGTTGGATAGAACCTTGTACGGACTCTAAATCAGAGGAGCTAGGAAAACGTCCTGCCGCATCAGCAGACGCAACAACTGTGGTAACAACAGATTTCATATCTTTTCTTTGATTAAATGTAAATTTGACTTAAGTAAACTGGAATTATGATGATCAAGGTTGATCGCAATTTTAAAATAGACAATTAAGGCAATTAATGCCAAGATCTCAGAGGATCAAAAATCAAGTATTTAGCTTAAAGCTCCAATTACACGATCAAAGTAACTGCTTGCTTCAGCAACTAAGCTAGCACAACGATCATCAGTTAAAGGAACACCCATTTTACGAATTTTAGCACCTGCAAAAGATTCGCTAGGATTATCTTGAATGTGAGCTGCGGCTTGAGCTTTCATGATTGCTACTGCACGAGCGGTGGATTGAAGAGGAACACCCAAAGCAGTGTAGGTTTCTTTTAAACCGTTTAAGCAACGATCGTCTAAAACGGAAGCATCACCAGCTAATAAAGCATAAGATACATAGCGTAAAACGATTTCACCATCACGCAAACAAGCTGCCATGCGACGGTTGGGGTAGCAGTTCCCACCAGCTTGGATTAAACCTTGGTTTTCACAAATCATCCCTGCAATTGCATCAGATACCATACAGCTTGCATTACTAGCGATCGCATTTACGGCATCGAGACGACGGTTACCGGAAGCAATGAAACTACGTAATGCTTCTAAGTCAGCACCGCCAATGGGGGCTGTTTTACTGTCTGCGGATACTACCGCTCTGGAAAAAGCGTCTAACATTTAGTTCTCCTTCAATCAATATTTATTTTGTTAACTTGTTCGGGTTCTGGTTTGAACCTCTTGAATATAAAGATAAATCATTGGTGAGCAATAAAGGTTAATTTTGCTAAACTAATTAACAATCTGTAACAATTAAGGCAGAAAATCTTTGATTTCCCCTTCAAAATCTAGGTTTGACCACTTTCTGGTTTTACCCTTCATCTTCGTCCTCTTCTAAATTTCTTTTAATTTGAGTAATAGCCAGTTTAAAAATTGGTTTGATGGATTCTTCGGTTTCTTCATTTAAAGCTCTTTCTAAAGGTTCTATAGTATTAACATCTCCTATTTTCATCAATGCCAATGCGACGGCCTTACGAACTTCCGACTCATTGTCTTGTAAACAAGGGATTAAATCTGAGACAACCGAAGGCTTACTGATTTTACTTAAAATAGCAGCGGCCTCACTACGAATAATCGGTTCAGAATCATGTAAAGAATTAACCAGAATTTGTAAAGCTTTTTCATCTTCTTGCTCTTGAACTAAACTACCCAACGCTCCAACTACGGCACAACGAACATCAATAGAATCAGAATCAATGGCTTGATATAGATATTCCGAGGCTTGTGAGCCAATAAAAGCTAAAGCCCAACCGGCATGTCCTTTTATGCTTTCAGGTTGCTCAGGTGAAGCGATGATTTTCAATAATTCTGGTACAGATGCTTCTCCTGTACGAGCTAAAGCCCCAATACAAGAACCTTGCACCACTGTATCTTCATCATGTAACAAAGAATAAATTAAATTTGGCACAGCACTAGGATCAGCAATTAAGGTTAAAGTTTTAGCACTAGCCCGACGTACAACAGGGTTGGGATGATTGGCTAAGGCTTCTAACAAAAAAGGAACAGCAGGTTTACCGATTATTCCCAACCTTTCCGCAAATTTTAAGCGAGTCATTCCTCTTGTATCGCCCATACTTTCTACCATCTGAGCGATCGTATTTTCATCATCTGGATTAAAACTATTTTCAAATAATTGTTCTTCAACTTTTTCTAGAAGGGCATCAGTTTCTGCTTGAGATAGTTGGATCGAATTAGGTTTATATTGAATTTCTGTCTTAGTCATCTTCTCGAATAGGATCAAATAAAAATTTTAAGCTGTTTTTCATCTTACTATGACTGAGATCTTGCACCTTGTCCAAAATCCGCTCTGAAATTAATGCTGTTAGCGAATTGATTTTACCGAACGTGATTTGAGGGTGCAAGCCTTGCACCAGTATAATAGTACTAAAATTTTTGAGGCAAAAGGCAAAAGGGGAGAGTTTGATTCAATTCTAAATTCTAAATTCTAAATTCTAAATTCCTTCTGACAGTCTGCCTTGTTTAATCTCAATAATTTGGGCAGAATCTAATAATTGAGAGTCAAAATAGTTGAGATGAGTAGTGGTGATTAAAGTTTGAAAGCGATCGCCTAAAGATTCTAATAACTGCTGTTGCCGTTGTAAATCTAGTTCAGCAAAAACATCATCTAATAATAGTAAAGGAGGTTCGCCGATAATTTGCTCGATTAATTGCAATTCTGCTAATTTCAAAGCTAGAACTAATGTACGCTGTTGCCCTTGTGAACCATAAGCCCTTGCCACAGTATGATTAATTTGAAACTCAATTTCATCCCGATGAGGCCCAACAACAGTACTACCGAGATTAATTGCCACATTAATTTTTTGTTCTAATTGTTGTCTAATAGCGGTTTTTATTTTTTCAGGATTATCTTCAAGCCAAGGTACATTAGGCTGATAAATAAGCTGTAATTTTTCCGTTTTATGACTAATTTGAGAATGCCAAAACTTAGCTAACGGCTCTAATCTGGTTAAAACTCTTGCCCTTCTTCTGGTTACTCTTGCACCATTTTCAGCTAATTTTTCGTCCCATAAATTTAATTCTATTTTAGTTGATTGAGGTAAACTATTGTGCTTAGTAATACCCTGCTTTTTAATTTGTTTTAGCAAGGCATTTCTTTGTCTTAAAATATGATGATATTCTTTATGAATTGAGGCATAAATAGGTTCTAATTGGACTAATAAATTATCGACCCAATTCCTTCTATATTCGGGTGAACCTTTGACTAAATCTAAATCTAAACTGGAAAATAAAACACTATTAACAACCCCTAAAAAATCAAAATTTCTTTTCAGCTTTTCTTGATTAACTACTAATTCTCTTTTCCCCTTTGCCCGAATAGTTAAACTAAGTTGATAGTCACTAAATTTCCGTTTAACTATAGCTTTAATTTGAGCATAAACTCGGTTGTGATAAACTAAATCTAAATCTTTACTAAGACGATGACTCTTAAGAGTTGATAACAACTCAATTGCTTCGAGTAAATTAGATTTTCCTTGAGCATTATTGCCTAATAAGATAATTTTATTTGCTGTCAACTCAATTTCTTCTTGGAGATAATTACGAAAATAGAATAAATCCAGTTGTCTTAAAAACATTAACTTTAATTAAGATTAATCAAAACGTATTTGGCTAAGAAAAGAATAGAGACAAAGGAAATTAATAATACATAAGTAGTTTTAATACCTGTCAAGGTTAAGCCGATTAAGCCATTTATTGGTTTTCTAAGTTCCATTGACTAACTGAATCAAGGGGATTAAAGTATGATATAAAACCTATATTGTTACTAATTTTCTAAAATTTATCAATGAGCAAAAAAAATTCCTTATTCAAGATAGTTTTGTGTTTGGTTACTATTATAACAATTTACCTAGGTTATATTCCTTCTGCTTCTGCTTACAATAAACAAGATCTTACTAAATTAACGGAGCAAAAAAAATGTATTAAATGTGATTTATCTAACTATCACTTTAGAGGGAAAAAATTTAATTTACAAAAAGCAAATCTTGACAAATCCAATCTTCACAAAGCTAATTTCAAGAATCAGGAGTTAAACAAGACTAATTTAGCTGAAACTGACTTAACTTTTAGTGATTTAGAAAAAGTCACAGCCTATAAAACTAACTTCAGTAAAGCTGATTTAACTCACGCTAATTTAAAAAGAGGAAACTTTGCCAATTGTAATTTTACCAGTAGTCTGCTAGTCCATAGCAATCTTAGTCATTCTCTGTTAGAAAGATCTAATTTTCACGGTGCAAATTTAGCCAAAGCTAATTTAATTCAAGCTAATTTAGCTGGTGCTGATTTGTCTCAAGCCAATTTAGAAAAAGTAGATTTAGACTTAGCTAATCTTAGTAGTAAAAGCAAAAAACATCCTACCAAATTAGGAAAAGCCAATTTAACTCAAGCCCAAGTAATTAACGCTAAATTAAACAGAGTAGATTTTCGTCAAGCAAACTTATATCAAACCGATTTTGATGGTAGTGATTTGACTGAATCTAACTTACAAAAAGCCAATTTAGCCGAAGCAAATTTAAGTCATGTTAATTTACAAGGTGCTGATTTAAGAAATGCCAATTTAATCGGTGCTTCTTTAGTTTATACTGATTTATCTAATGCTGATTTACGCAAAGCTAATTTAGAAAAAGCTAATTTAACTGGTGCAATTTTAGATAATTGTAATTTAAAAGGGACAATTATGCCCGATGGCTCTATTAATCAATAATAAATTATTTGTTATGTTGTTATTTTTTAGAGTTTATTTATAAACAAAACATTAAATTATTGTAGGGTGGGTTAGGCAATCACTAATTAACAGCTTTTACCATTCAATTTGAAATTAGCCGTAACCCACCACCACTATCAAAAGAATTTAGAATGCGCGAATTTAGAATTAAAATTTCCCTGAAATTCTTACATGAGTGTTTTAGATTGTTTTTGTCGTCAAAAATGTTTGTTGCGCTATGGGGAAATAAATAGCACGAATATTTACATGCAAAGCTGACTGATTTTACAACGGTTATATCCTTTTTGAACACAACCTTATTTCGCAATAAATACATTCTTCATTGTCCATTTTCCATTGCTATATTAGCGAAGAAAATTACTGGTTAACCACAGCAAACAAAATGTAAATAAACTAATAAATTGCTCTGTAGCTATAGTTAAATTAAACCCAGAATTAATAATTAAATTAGCCAACACACTGCCTAAACTAACAGCAATAACAAACGAAAGAAAAACAATTCCCACTGAACGCCAAAATAATCTTTCTTTTCTGTATAAAATAAAAAAACTAGCACCAACACCAATAGTTAATAATAATGGTAAGGTTTCACTACTTTGACTGAAGATACTAGCCGCAATTAAGGCTAAAAAAACCAAACCACTAATACTTACTTCTCTAACGGAAGGTTGATCTATCTTTATTATGTTTTGTAACCAAGTAGGTGTATTAGGGAGAGAAGGAGTGTAATTACTGATAGTTTTATTTTTTGGCGGCTCAACTGTTTTGTCGGGAAATCTAATTTTTTCAGGGACTTTAATTTTGCCTTCTTGTCTTAATCTTAAGCGATCCATGATAATCGCATCATAGGCTATTTCGATCTCTTCTAAAACTTGAGCATCATTCTGATACTTTTCTCTTAATTTTTTTTTAGCAATTTGAATCTCGTCAAAAGAAGCATCTTCACCTACTCCTAATTGCTGATAAGGACTTAATTCGCTCATATTTAATTATTCCTCCAATGTTAATTTGATTTCGTTATTATAAATAATAGGCTTGGTCTTTTCATCATTATAAATAAACTTTGTTGTCTGTTCCCAAACACAATTACTTTTCTATCATAGTCATTGTCGAAGAGCTATGATTTTTTATAACTTTATAATCATCTCTCAAAAATATTAACTTAATCTGAGTTCGAGATAAGCTCAAATTCTTATTATACCACCTGGCTGAATGCTGATTGCTGAGGTGCTAAAATTTTCAATCTTGTTGCCTGGGGTGCAAAATCTCAGTAATAAGCTAAGACGCACTTATTTCGCCATCCTAAACCCCTTACAGCAAGGGATTCAGAGCTTTTAAAAGGAAGATTAAATGCGTCTTAGCTTATTTTATAATTAATCACCATTTAGTACACACACATAAATATTTACCTAGTTTAAACAAGCCTCGCAATTGATTCCCTTGCCAGTGTAATGATTTGCTATTAGATAAATTAGGTAAAATTTGCTCATGTAAATAATAATAATAAGTCTCTTTTGCTTGATCTAACCATAATTTTAAGTGCAGTTTTTCCCCAACTTTTATCATTCGATTAACGAGCAAACTATCAGCTTCAATATTTTCTGGTTTACGCTCAAATAAAATTTGTTTAACAGTGTGTAAAATTAATTTTTCTAAACTTTCTTTCCCTTGAGGAATTTCTAATTTACATCTTAAATGATCTGCTTCAGTGGCGATCGCTTCTAATTCAATTAAATAACTATCAAGATTATCTAAATTAACTTTATTGCTGTTTAATTCTTGAATAATTTTTAAACAACGATAAGAAATAGCAACTTCGGCGGCAACTTGTAATTCTTGGGGCACAGGGACTTCATCCCGTTGAAAAGCCAGTAAAATACTATAATTATCCCGATAAACTTGGGTGTAAAGTTGATCTAAACGTTTCTTGGTGGTAGTGGTTAACTTTTGCATAATAGACAGTCTTTCTTCGGCAAAAAGATGTTGTAAATCAAAGGATTTATTCCCGAATAATTCACTCATTTTTAAAACTATTTCTACCACACTCGCCTGTTTTAAAATACCAAATAATTGTTCTTTAATTTGTGAGTATGCTAAACGACTGGAAAAAGGTTGAATACAACAGTGAAAATCCCAACCGCCTAAGTGCAAAACGGCGAAAATAAAATGAGTACTTTCCCAAGTAATTTCCGAAATTAATCTTACCTGCCCAATTGCCAAAGTTAGTGAACCTATTTGTTGTTTTTGATAATCTAATTGATGGGCATCATAGCAATAAATTTTATGTTCAGATTTATAATTAGTAAATAGTGAACTAATAGCATAATGGGCGGCAACTTGTTCTAAATTAACTTGAGAAGGAATCACCGATTGTCGATAAACTTCTGCCCCATTATTATATTTTTTCTCATTACTAGGGGCTTCGGCTAAACGGGCTAAAAATTCTTGTTCTAATTGCACTCCAGCCACCTCCCCTGCTAACTCTAAGGCATGGGCGGCATAACGCAAAATTTGTGTACCTTCTGGGCGAGAAATTTCTTCAAAAAACCAACCGCAACTGGTAAACATGAACAAAGCGTGTCGTTGCATTTCTAACAATCGTAGAGCATCAATTTGTTCGGAAGGAGATAGTTCATGACTACTATGACGAGTTAGGAAATTTTCCACCGTGCTAGGACTGCGATCTAAAATTACTTCTATATATTCATCTCTAGCAAACCAAGGATTTTTAAAATATTTATAACCTACATCATCATAAACTTTGATTAACTCATCTCTGAGCCAATTTAGACTTTCTCGCAGGGGTTTACGCCATTTTTGTTGATTTTCTTCTCCGCCACCACAACCGCAGTCTTCCTTCCATCTCTCTACTCCGTGATAACAACTCCATGCGGTGATAGGTTTTAATTCCACTTCCCATGTGGGGGTAACGAGACTGAGATAATGGGCAAAATTGGAAACAGTCCAACCTTTTTCGGGAAATTCTTTCGTAAAAGCATAGGCAAGACATTTTTCGGTATCGTGTTTATGATGTCCAAAAGTTTCTCCATCGGTAGCAACGGAAATAATTTGAGATTGCCTTTCATCTCCTTTCACCGCTAATTGTAAACGAGAATAAAAATAATGACTACCTGACAAGACATCTCCAAAGCCCATCTCTCCTGAAATTGGACCATCATAGAAGAAGATGTCAATGAAATCATTATCATTAACATAACAGCGATAGGGGCGAGTAGGATCAATTTGTCCACCACCGACTTCTAACCATTTAGGCTCAGGTTTTTCTGCGGTGGGAATGGGGCGACATCTTTCGGCTTGGGAGGGGGCGAGAATAATAAATTTTATCCCTTCGGCAATTAATACTTCAAGAGTGGGATAGTCAACTGCGGTTTCCGCTAACCAAATTCCTTCGGGATTTCTGCCAAAACGTTGTTTAAAATCAGCTTTTCCCCAACGTATTTGGGTATATTTGTCTCTCTCGTTGGCAAGAGGCATGATAATATGATTATAAACTTGAGCGATCGCATTACCGTGACCATTTAATCTTTGACAACTACGGCGATCGGCTTCTATAATTTTGTGATATACTTCAAGATCATATTTTTCTAACCATGACATCAAGGTAGCACCGATATTAAAACTGAGATATTCAAAGTTATTGACAATGCCGACTATTTCACCTTGATCATTAAACATACGGGCAAAGACATTATTGCGGTAACATTCATAAAAAATTCTCTCATTCCAATCATGGAAAGGGGTGGCACTAGGTTGACGCTCGATTATATTAAGATAAGGGTTTTCTCTGGGAGGTTGATAAAAGTGTCCATGTACGGTGACATAAATTCCCTGTGCTGTGGTTAAGGGGTTAGTGTCGTGATAAATTTGTTCTTTTGAAGTTTGTTCAACAGCGATCGTCATATT
>CAJHXH010000620.1_pt1 | contig 15603 bp, 19 predicted proteins | sample 9198571 | NCBI WGS metagenome assembly CAJHXH01 (sample SAMEA7708301, study PRJEB35096) | sediment metagenome | biome: marine neritic benthic zone biome [ENVO:01000025]; feature: sediment [ENVO:00002007]; material: shallow marine sediment [ENVO:03000034] sea grass bed [ENVO_01000059] ... | reverse complement strand
GAACAAGAGGGGAGCCAGGAGGGGAACCGGAACCAGGAGGGGAACAAGAGGGGAGCCAGGAGGGGAACCGGAACCAGGAGGGGAACAAGAGGGGAGCCAGGAGGGGAACCGGAACCAGGAGGGGTTAGGGGTGGGTTGGGCGATCGCTTGTAGTGAACTGAAGGGATGATTGCGTTGAATTTCCGAGCAGAAGTTAGAGTGCGATCGCATTTCATTTCAGCTCAAAAGTTAGGATGCGATCTCGCTTTATTTCAAAGCAGAAGTTGCGATCGCTTGTCTTGAATGGAAAGGTTGATCATTAAGATTTTAGAAGGAGCGATCGCTATTTGATGGAGTGCGATCGCTTATTGCCTAATTGTTTATGATTCATTCCCACAGCAAGTATCAATTCCCAAACTTTTGAGAATAATATCGCTAACGGCATTAGCAATGGCAAATTCGCTATAAAAACTTTTCTGAAAATCAAATGCTTGCATTTCTGTGACGATCGCCACTACAAGAGAGCCAAGATCATTTTCCCCTTCTAACCTCTGACGAATAAAAATTTGAGCTGCCCTGATGGCAATGGTTTGATTAATAATTTCGGGAATAAATTCACTATCTAGCCATTGATGTAAGGCTTCCCTTAACCATAATTCTTCATTTTCAGGATTTTTCACGGGTGGTAATACTATTGGTGAAATTGGTTGAGCCATAGTTTAATAGTATATGTAGTAGTTTACTTCTATTAAAAATTATATATTTTCCCACGATATGACCGATATTTCCGCTATTATCCAAGGTTATGCTCAAGGCAATTTTCTCATGGCTGATGAGAATGACAAGTTAGGTTGGTATTCTAGCAATCGTCGAGCATTAATTCCCCTGGATGAGCGTTTTCGTTATCCTAAATCTTTAAGCCGAATTTTAAACCAAAATCGTTTTTCCGTTGCCATTAACCGAGATTTTAAAGCTGTTTGTCAAGGATGTGCTAATCGTGATAGTACTTGGATTTCTGATGAATTAATAAATATTTATCTAAAACTTAATCATGCTGGTTGGGCTTATAGCTTTGAAACATGGCGGGGAGATGAATTAGCAGGAGGAATTTTAGGAATTGTAATTAAAGGTGCTTTTATCGGTGAATCAATGTTTTATAATATACCTGATGGTTCAAAAGTGGCAATGGTGAAGTTAGTTGAGCATTTACGTAAGAGAAATTTTATTTTATTTGATGCCCAAATGCAAAATTCTCATTTAGCCAGATTCGGTTCTTATGTTATTAATAATAAAGAATATATGAAATTATTAGCCAAAGCCTTAGATGCTAGATGTGTTTTTCTTTAAAAGCTTAAATTAACTAATTTTACGATTTTAATTTAGTGAATAAAGATTGCAAAAATTTACTAATAACATAACCTAAAAAGCCAGCAGTTATTCCGGGAAGAACCTCATACATTACGCCAGAAAACTTAAGTCCTAAATTCCAGATAATAGCTATAATTAGGGTAAGATTCAATACGTCAATTGGCTGGTGGTGGTTGAGTAATGAGTAATGAGTAATGAGTAAAGCAAAAACACTAGTGGTATTAGTTTTTTGAGTAGAAGAATAAATAGGTGACAGGAGACAGAACCACCGAGCCAGGAGAAAAGAATTTGGCTACAAGTTAAATCCCATAGCCAGTAAGGAGTTCGCTATTTATCATTCGCCCTTCCTGAGGACTGAGGACTGAGGACTCTCCCTAACCAAGCTGTCCCGTCTTAAGTTGATAGCCATAATTTCCTTTTGAGTTCCCTTTTTGTTAGCTTGTATAATTCGCTAATTAACACTTTTTCTTATTAATCTTTTTTAATTAACATAGTACGGTAAACAGGCTCACCTTTATTAATAGTAGCAATTTCCCGTTCTGTCATTATCGGTAAAGGATTTTCTCTTAACCAAATTTCTCCTTCTAAGGGTTGAAAATGATGGTTAGCTAAAAATAAATTACACATTTCTTCGGCGACTTCTTGAATATCTGACTGCAAAAAAACTTTAGCTTTATTTGGTAATAAATTAGCTAAAATTTCGACAATTTCTGGCTGTAAAACTCGGCGTTTATGATGTTTTTTCTTAAACCAAGGATCAGGAAATTGAATCATTACTAATTCTATTTTTTCTACAGGCAAAGAATTTAATATTTCCGTTAAAGAATTATTAACATTAGCAAAAAGATAATGAAGATTAGTTAAATTTTGTTCATCTTTTAATCGATTAGCTTCTATCACTAAAGGCTGACGAATTTCAATACCTAAAAAGTTAATTTGGGGTTGTAATGATGCCATTTCTAGTAAAAATTTTCCTCTAGCACAACCTAAATCAAGATGAAGGGGTAGAGATAGATTAGAATATACTTGATTCCAATTTGGCAAAGTAAGAGGTTGTTGATACTTACTACTTAAAGGATTAACGTGTTGACGTACTCTAACTCTAGCCAATTAATTATACCTCCTGAATCTTTAGCTATTTTGTTTTAAATTTGATTTCTAACTTCTAAATTCTAAATTCTAAATTCGTTTGACTTATGAATATACGTTTTGCCATCGTTAGCGATTTACATATTGCCTTACCAGAAACCATTGATAATTCTGCTATCCGTTTTCATCTCTCGCAGTTTAGCATACCAGTCTTGGAAGTGGTTTTACAACATCTCAATACCCTAAATTTAGATTTTCTCTTGTTACCAGGGGATTTAACCCAAGATGGTGAAATTGTTAATCATCAATGGCTTCAGCAAAAATTAGCCACTTTACCTTATCCTGTTTACGTGATACCCGGTAATCATGATGTTCCTAGTTTAACAGGTTCTGACAATGCGATCGCCTTTAATGAGTTTCCGCAGTATTATCAGCAATTTGGTTATCAAGATACTAGCAAGATGGATTACACCTGTGAGGTTGCTGAAGGGGTACAATTAGTCGCCCTTAATTCTAATTATTTTAATGAGGAAGGGAAACAGTTAGGTTGTCTAACTACAGCACAATTAAATTGGTTAGAAAATACCCTAGCACAACTAAAAAATAAATTAGTATTGCTGATGATTCATCATAACGTAATTGAGCATTTACCAAACCAGTACAAACATCCTTTAGGAAGGCGTTATATGTTGGATAATGCCCCTCAATTATTGTCTATTTTAGAGAAATATCAAGTTAAATTTATTTTTACTGGACATTTACACGTTCAAGATATTGCGAAGTATAAAGGCATTTATGAGATTACAACAGGCTCATTAATTACTTATCCTCATCCTTACCGTGTGTTAGAATTAAGTATTAATAATCAACAGGAAGTTAATTTAAAAATTGAATCTCATCGAGTCACAGAATTAGAAGAAAAAAAAGATTTTGCAACTTTTTCTAAAGAATATATGGGCGATCGATCTTTTCCCTTTATGATAAAATTATTGACTACTCCTCCCATTAATTTATCTATCCCAGAAGCGGAAAAATTTGCACCTCATTTAAGATATTTTTGGTCAAATATTGCCGATGGAGATTGTCTTTTTAATTTCCCAGAATTACCAGCTCATATTAATAACTATTTTCAAAAATTTGGAGCAGTTAATAGGCAAGGCGAACCGCACTTAATTGATAATAATACGTTAATAAAATTAACAAGATAATCATAAAAAATAGCGATTATTAATCCAGAGGGCTTCGTGGTGCACTTAAAAATTAAGCGAAAGTTTATCAATTAGTCGCTGAGTTTGGTTATTGTTTTATCAGGAATAAACTTAATTTAGCTCAATATAAAGCAGAAGCAATAAGTCTAAAGGACAATAATGATATTAATAACAATGTTATTTTTAGATAAATTGGTATTTTTTTCATAGTTAACTCTTTTTTCAAAGTTAAATTACACTCAGATCTTGCACGCCTTACAAATATACTTAATAGACAAACGCTAAAAAATCAATTTCGATGTATTTTCAATCAATTGTTCTTATTTTTGACTTTTGACTTTGTACAGACGTTGCATGCAACGTCTCTACTGACTTACTTCACCAGTAGCTTTTATGCTTGGTGCAAGATCTCAGTTACAGAAAGCCCTCTTACTGAATCCTTCTATTATATTAACATATATTGTTAATGATTAATTGTTAATTGTTAATTGTTAATTGTACATTGATAAAATTAGCGAGTAAAACTTTGATCTGATAATAATTTTTCCGCATCAATACCCACCCGAATCGTAATATCTGAGGTTATATCCCCTGTAGAAGAAGCCTCCAATTCGCCTAAATCCAAGATGCGTTGAATCATTTGGGCAGAATTATAATCTCCTTTTTGCACAATAATTTGTGTTTTTTTAGTGGGAATCATTGAATCACTGCTAAGATAAACATTACGGAATCCTTGATCAACTAAAAAACGAGCTACGGTTTTGGCAACTTCAGGATTGGGGGTAGCATTTTGAATCGCAATTCTAATTCTTAAGGGTGACTTTTGACTATCTAAAGAGGAATTACTACTATCCGACTCAACTTCTAAATATTGCTTTATCACTTCATTTTTACCACGCTCAGAAATTAACCAATAACTTAAACGGTATTCTTGAGGAGTACTAGCACGTCCTGGTAATAGTACCATGCGAATATCCTTTTTTTCTAAACCAAGGCAAAAACTAGCCAAGGATAACATTTCTTCTTGAGTTAAATCAGTATCAATTCGCTCTTGTAATAATTTTAAGGCTTGAGGAATTTTTAAAATAGCTTGAGGAGATTGCATTTTTTTCTGAAAGGCTTTTAATAAAATTTGCTGACGTTGCACTCTGCCGATGTCTCCCAAAGTATCATTACGGAAACGGGCGAATTGTTCCGCTTGATCGCCATTTAATACTTGTTTTCCCTGTTTTAAGTCAATATACAATCCTTGAGTTTTGTCGGTATATTTCATCTCCTGTGGTACATATACCTCAACTCCACCGATTAAATCTACTAATTCAGTAAAAGCATCGGTAGTTACTCGCACATATTTATCAACGACAATACCTTCCAAATTATCTTGAATCACTTCCTGAGTAAAATCTACACCACCCCTAACATTAGCACTATTAATTTTGGCGTAAGCACCACTAGGAAGTTTAATGCGACTATCCCTCGGAATTGATAAGATACGTAAAGAATGATCAAGAGGCTGAAATCTAACCACTAACATAGTATCACTTCTACCAGAAAAAGCTAATTCCGAGCCTACTTCTGCCGATGGTACACGATCAATTCCCATTACTAATATATTAATCGGTTGCTCTAATTTACGCACAAATAAAGAGCTTAAACCTAATTCATTGACTGCCGAAATTTTTTCGGTGATAGCATTAACAGTCTCAGAGTCAATGGGTAAAGGACTTTTAAGGGCAATGGTTACGCCCATGACACCTGAAATAAATGCCGTTAAGGTGAAGCAACCCCCCCAAATAAAACCACGTAGTAACGGGGAAATAGGTTTCTTTCTCGATCTAGTTTTTACTCTGCCATTAGAAGGGATTGATTGATGCAAAGGACATTCTCCAACTTACCACTAACTTTTGTCATCTTAATCTCTAAATATTGATAGCATATTCTCTCTCGATTTTGACGCTATTAAATAAATAAATCATTAACGCTAATATTAAAACCCGTTAAAACTTTTTGAGTCGTAACCATATCACCACCACCAAAAACTAAAGTTTGCTCCGACATAATGATAAAAACTTTTTGATTTTCGGGTAAAACTAGCCAGACTTCTTCACATCCAGAAGCTAAATATTCGTTTGCCTTAGCGAATAAGTCTTCGGCAGAGTCAGCAGGGGAAGCAATTTCCGCAATTAAAGGGGGACTTTGCGGTAAACTGGGAACATCCTCATATTGATTAACTAATTCAGCAGTAAGATAAGCTACATCTGGTCGTCTCCCTTGATTCTTAGTTCGACAAGGTAATTCCGCATAAACTTCTCCACCTTGCTTTGATGTTTTTAGATGGATACCCCATTCAATGATTAGTTTTGCTTGTATTTTACTATGTCTAATAGTCATTCCTGTAGTTTCTTTGAGCTGTCCATTAATCCATTCTTGATGTTCAGGGGGATTAGCCAGAAAATCCTCTAACGTGACAGTTGGTTTAGTAAGAGTTGCTACCATAACATCCCAGTTCACTTAATATTCTATATTCATAATTATAACTAGAAAAGGTTTTACAGGGCGATCGCCTTTTAAGGAAAACCGGTAAAACGGACATCTTACCTGTTAAGCATCAACAAAACCGATCGCCTTTTAAGGAAAACTGGTAAAACGGACATCTTATCTGTTAAGCATCAACAAAACCGATCGCCTTTTAAGGAAAACCAGTAAAACGGACATCTTGTCTGTTAACTGCTGGAATTATAAAATAACAATAATTAATTAGAATTAGACAATTTAGTCAGAATTTCTAAAATTTGACTTTGCATTTCTGCTTGCCTTTCGTCAACTTTAATTTGTCTTTCGTCAATTTTTGTTTGTCTTTCGGATAATAATGCCAATTGATGGTAATAATCAGACTGTACCTCGTATAAACTAGATTGGGCAGAAGCAACCCTTCCTAAATACTGAAATAATTGATTTCTGTCCTTTTCCCAACGTATGTCAGCTTTTTGTCTTTCTTCTCTTTCTGCGGTTAATGCGTCCGAAAGTGCCTGAATTGCTTTAGCATTGGATATTACTAACTTTTCAATGTCCACCTCATTTTCACTCATAATTCAATTTTTAGATACAATCTCAGTTAATTTATCACTCTACTATTCTAATAAAATTTGTTGATCAAGCCCTAAATGTTGATAGCATATTCTCTATCCATTTGCTAAATAATTAAATTAACTACTCTAATTAAAATTATGACGAATAAATTTGTACCTGTAATTTTAGCAGGTGGTAAAGGGGAAAGATTTTGGCCTTTAAGTCGTTTAGAGCGTCCCAAGCAATTTTTATGTTTAGATGGTAGTGGTAGGAGTTTATTGCAAGCCACCGCCGACAGGTTATTAAATCTCGCTAACGGTTGGGATAATCTTATTGTCATTACTTCCGAGTCATTAGCTGAAGGGGTTAAGCAACAATTACCCGAATTACCTTCTGAAAATATTTTAGTTGAACCTGTAGGTAAAGATACCGCCCCCGCAGTTACATGGGCAAGCCTAGAAATTGCTAATCGTTACGGTGAAGATACTATCGCTGGTTTTTTCCCTGCTGATCATTATATTGGCAATCAAGACCAATTTGAGACTATTATTAAATCAGGAGTTGAGTTTGCTGATGTTCAATCTGCGATCGTAACTTTAGGCATTAAACCCGAATATCCTTCTACAGGTTATGGTTATATCGAGCAAGGAGAAGTTAAAGGGGAAGTTAATAACTTATCTATTTATAAAGTAACTCGTTTTACCGAAAAACCAGATCAACCCACCGCTGAGAAATTTATTGCCACAGGAAAATATAGTTGGAATAGCGGAATGTTTATTTTTCCCACAGGAATAGTGTTAAAAGAATTAGCTAACTATGCCCCTGAAATTTTGCAACCGTTACAAACTAAGGGTAGAGAGGCTTATTATGACTTAGAAAAAATTAGTATTGATTATGCTTTAATGGAAAAAACCAGTTTAGCCTATATTATTCCTGCGGATTTTGGTTGGGATGATTTAGGAGATTGGAATGCATTAGAAAGAATGTTAACCCCAAAAGATAGTAATATCACTATTGGTAATCATATTAATAAAGATACGAATAATTCAATTATTTATAATAGCGATAACGATGAAGTAATTATGACAATTGGTTTAGAAGATGTGGTAATTGTTAGGGATGGAAATGCCACTTTAGTTGCTCATAAAAATAAGACTCAAGACATCAAAAAAGCCTTAAAATTACTGCAACAACAACCAGATAGTAATAAATATCTTTAAATCGTCCCTAGCCCCCTTCTTAAGAGAAATACACGGAAAAGTACCCCTTTCAAAGGGGGATTTAGGGGGATTACAACTTTTCAAACAACTTATGATAAAATAGGTGGAGAGAAAACAAGTAAATTGAAGGAATGAGTCAATATCCCCACGATGAATTTGTCAAAGAATATTTACCTGAATTTTTGGGTGATTATGGAGAGGTAATCCCTTCGGCAGATGTGAGTAGTGAAAGACGGCAAGTTGATGTTCTTTTTACACCAACAAAACCTGTACCTAACACTCCAGAAACTTTAGGATTATTAGGTAGATTAGCACAAACTATCTGTTTATTTGAAGTTTATCGCAATGCGGTTCAACCTCGACAAATTAGGCAGTGTCTTGGCAAATTAGTTGATGTACAAGAAAATCAATGGAAAGAAGCCGAAAAAGAATCAAGAAATATTGATGAAAGTCACTTAGCAAAGTTATGGATTATTACCCCAACCATTTCCGAGAGAATTTTAAGCAAATTTCCCCACTATTCTCTTGCTGATTGGGAATCGGGAATTTATTTTTTAGGAGAGGGATTATTTACGGCGATAATTGCTATTCATCAATTACCAGTAAATCCAGAAACCTTGTGGTTAAGAATGTTAGGCAAAGGGAAGGTACAATTAAGAGCCATTGAAGAATTAAAAAATTCCCCCTCCAATTATCCTTACCGAGAGAGTATATTAGAATTGGTTTACGAATTGCTAGAGAAATTAGAGGGCAATCGTCAAACAGCAAATCAGATTGAAAAACAAGAAGAGGAATTAATTATGACATTAAGAACAGCTTTTCGGGATAAACTAGCTCAAGAAAAACAACAAGGGATTCAACAAGGGCTTCAACAAGAAGCATTTTTATTGGTTAATCGGCAATTAAGACGGAAATTAGGTGATTTGTCCCCTAATCTTTTAACTAGAATCGAAAATTTGCCTCTCGAAAATCTGGAAAATTTAGGAGAAGAATTGTTAGATTTTAATTCTATGTCTGATTTAATTAATTGGTTAGAAAATATTGAATGATGAATTATAAATTATGAAAGGCGATCGCAAAGTGGCTGGTGAAGCCTGTTGCCTTAGTAAGAACACAAAAAATTCAATTATTTATAAAAGCGATAATGATGAAGTAATTATGACAATTTTACATTTAATTAAGTGAAGTAATTATATGCAAGTGAAGGAATTAGGGAATATTGGGTAATTGACGTTAATAACAAAACGTTAAAAGTCTTCCAAAATCCCTTAAATAATGACTATCAAATTTGTCAAGAATATCAAAATGGGATTGTTTCTCCCCTTGCTTTTCCTTCTTTAGAAATTGCAGTGGAAAAATTAATTGGACTTGAACTTGAATAAGGGCTTTAGAGTGTTGCCAGTAAAGAATGAGCCAAAAATTTATTTATTTCTATTTCCCTTAACAAAATATTTATCAGTCTGTAACTTTGAGCTTTCGCACAGTTTGATCGGTCATTGGCGTAAATCCTGATAAAATTGAATAAAGTTGAAGAAAATAATTAATATGCCTGCTAAAGATATTTTTCATGATGTAGTAAAAAACGCTTTAATTAAAGAGAAATGGACGATAACAGATGATCCTTTATATCTGAATTTTGGTGGAGTTGAATTATATGTTGATTTAGGGGCAGAAAAACTGATTGCCGCAGAAAAAGATAGCAATAAAATAGCTGTAGAAATTAAAAGTTTTATGCAACCTTCGATTACATCTCAGTTTCACTCAGCTTTAGGGCAATATCTTAATTATCGTCTTATTCTTGATAAAAAAGAACCTGAAAGAATTTTATATCTTGCTGTGTCTGAAGATGTATATAAAGTTTTTTTTCAACTTCTATTTACTCAAGAAGCAATCAAAAAACATCAAGTTAACTTATTGGTTTATGATTATGATGAGGAGGTAATAAAGCAATGGATAAAATAGTAAAATACCGTGAATATATTGAAAAAATTATTAAAGAATATAGTCAATATAAACCAAAATACGGCGAGATTGAAGTGCAAACTATTTTAGATAGAGAAAGAGATCACTATCAATTATTAAATGTAGGTTGGGATGGTAATGAAAGAATTAGAGGATGTGTTTTTCAAATTGATATTAAAAACGATAAAATTTGGATTCAACATGATGGTACTGAAATTGGAATTGCGAATGAATTAGTAGAATTGGGTATTCCTAAAGAAGATATTGTGTTAGCTTATTTTAAACCTACTCGCCGAAAATATACTGGTTTTGGCATTCAATGATTAGTCAAATTTTATCCTATCTAGCCCGTAGGTTGGGTTGAAGGATGAAACCCAACATTGTTTATTCTTCAAAATGATTGTTCAAGGTAGAATAAAAACGATCAAACTAAAATAAACTCTATTAATTTTTATGACAGTTAAACAACCTCGATACAGCAAAGAAGAATTTGCTCGACGCGGTGACGAAATTTACGAAACTCGGATTCGCCCTCAAATTGAAAAAGATAATTATGGTAAGATTGTGGCGATCGATATTGAAACAGGTGCTTTTGAAGTGGGTGAAGATATTGTAACAGCATCTCAACAATTCCTTGCTAAATATCCTGATGCACAAACTTGGTTTATTCGTATTGGACATCAAGCAATTTATCATTTTGGAGCAAGAAACCCAACAACCTAACAATAAAGTTAAAAATGCAGTAGGATAAAAGACAAACAAATTTGATCAAGTGTTGTGAGCAAAACCGTATATATTGAAACCAGCATTTTGGGGCATTTGACAGCTAGACCAACAGATAATCTGATTCTTGCTGCTAACATTAAGATCACACAAGACTGGTGGGATGAGTATAATGGTTCATATGTTCTTTATACCTCAGAAATTGTTGAAGATGAAGCATCCAAAGGAGATCCCATAATTGCAGATCGAAGACGGAACTTGTTAGATTCCTTAGTTTTTTTAGATCTAACAGAAGAAGCGATTGCCCTAGCACAAGAATTTTTACAACAAAGTAACCTACCATCCAAAGCCTCTAACGATGCCTTACATATGGCACTTGCAACAGTTTACGGTTTAGACTACCTGTTAACATGGAATTGTAAGCACATGGCAAATGCCCAAATTCAAAGAAAACTGTCGCAGATTAGTGTCGAGCTTGGATATAAGTTACCATTAATTTGTACACCTTATGAGTTTATAGGATTTGAGACTTTAGGAGAATAACTTATGTATAAAGATGAAATTATGGAAGAAATCCACAAGTATAGAGAGGAATACGCAAAATCCTTCAATTATGATCTAAAGGCAATATTTGATGATCTACGAAAAAAGCAAATTGCCCACGGGCGCAAAGTTGTTAAGCTTCCAATCAAGCGATCGCCTGTAAATTAGGTTGGGGCATCAAAACCCAACACGATCATTACTAATTATTTTGTGGTTGTTGAATTGCACTTTTTTTCATCTAACCTACTTAATTTTTCCTTTTAATGGTGCGATCGCCCGTAGGTTGGGTTGAAGAATGAAACCCAACATTATTCAGATTTTTATTGAGGAAGGAAGTGCGATCGCTTATCCTTGAAAAAATAAATTAGAGCCAATAACTATAATATTGAAAATTATTTTAAAATAAGACAACAAAATAAATTGCTGGTATCTTAGCTTTTAAAATTTTCATGGTTATAAGAAAATTAGTTTATCCTTTAATCAAATCCGTATTTTTCCTAAAAACTTTTCTACTCTTAGAAGTGGCTCTAAATTCCTCGCAAACACTAGCCCAACAAGCAAAAATAGATTCTTCCGCACCAGATATTAATCAATTAACTACTACTACCGACATCTTAACTAAAGCTTGTACTTTTCTCAAAAATCATCAATCTTTCTCCGTAGAAATGGATATTACTTATGATAACGTCTTAACTACTGGAGAAAAAGTTCAATATAGTGCTTATCAAAATGTGCAAGTAAATAAACCGAATTTGCTACGTTCTGAATACATTGGTGACGAAAGACACACGGAATTTTACTATGATGGTAAAGCTTTTACCTTGTATAGTCCTCAACTCAATTTTTACGCCACTCAACCCACTGAAACAACCATTGATGAAACGGTAACCAAGATAGAAATAGAGTATGGTTTTACTATTCCTCTATCCAATTTATTTATTACAAATCCTTGTACCAAAGTTTTAGCTGAGGGGCAACAATATAGTTTTATTGGCTCTAATATGGTAAATAGAAAAAATGGTTATCATATTCTCTTAACAGGGGAAGAAAGAGATATTCAAATGTGGATTAGTCAACAAGAGCCACCTTTACTACTTAAAACGGTGATTACTTATAAAAATCTTCCTGCATCTCCTCAATATACTGCTATTTTTTCTAACTGGAATTTTACAGATAGTATCCCTAATGATACTTTTAACTTTAACCCACCAGAGGATGCTTCTTATATAGAATTTTTACCTGCAGAAAATAATTAAATTTTTTAATCACATTTAAGTTAAAACATCAAACATTATGAAATCAATCTCCAGTAAATCTCTAATTAACTTAGTTGCTTTGATTTTTTCTCTCAGTTTATTAACTATCGATAATGCTTCTGCCCAACCTAGAGGTAGAGGTGGCGGTAGAAATTTTCAAGGTGGTGGGGCTTCTCGCCGAATAGACAGTGGCGTTAATTTGCAAAATCGAGGTAATTTTTCTGGTTCACGAGAATACGGTAATCGCGATCGCAGTCAATTTCAACAAAATCGGGGCGATCGGCAAAATAACTTTCAAGACAATCGGAGCGATCGCCAAGATAACTTTCAAGAAAACCGAGGCGATCGCCAAGATAATATGACAGAAAGAACAGAAATTCGTCAAGATAATCGCACAGAAAGAACGGATATTCGTCAAGATAATATAACTGAGCGACAAAACAATCGTCAAGATTTTATTGACAATAATTACTATGGTAGAGGATGGTATGGTGGGGGTTATTATGTGCCTCCGGGTTGGGGTGCATGGGCGGCAACGGCTGGATTTGTAACTGGAGTAGTTGTCGGGGCAACAGTTAGTTCTCCTCCCCCTTATTATAGTACAGTTTATGTAGGATCAACTACTTATATTTACTCTGACGGAGTTTATTTACAACAAAGTGGAAGCTCTTATGTGGTAGTCGAACCGCCCACAGGTGCAGTGGTGACATATTTACCAGAAGGATGTACTCAGGTTCAAATTAATAATATTTCTATGTTTAATTGTAGTGGTATTTATTATCAACCTTTTTATCAAAGTGGTGCAACGGTTTATAAAGTAGTTCAACTATAGATTTTAAAATTCGATTTTCTTTAACTCAGATCTTGCACCTTGATCATAAACCCCTTTGAAATGAATTTCAAAGCTAAAAGCTATCGTTCAATAAATTGAACTCAAAACTAAATGCAGTAAATAGTTGAGTTATCTTTAGATAACGGCCGCTATTAGCCTCGAAATTAATTTCGAGGTGGGATTTTTACCCTCGTGCAAAATCTCAGTTAATGACAATATTTAATCATCAAAATCTAAATTTTGACACCGAACATTATTCTGCTTAATAATGGTTAAAGAATCTTCTAATACATTTTCATATTTAATAACAGTATCAACAATTTTTTGTGCATATTCAATATCAGTTACTTGTTTAGGAGGTAATCTGACGAAAATAACCCCAATTTTTGCCGATTTTTCACCTAAAATTAAATCACTAATAAAATTTTTATCTTCTGTAAGAAGGATAGCATTAAGTTTATTCGCTAACTGCAAAACTTCACCATTAGTTATTCCCCGATAGTGTTCAAAAATAGAATCTACTTGATAACCAAATTCTCTTAATTTATCTCTGGCCTGTTTTTTGATGTTTTCATCAGCTAGAAATCGCATAATATTCTTCAAGTAATATTTTTAAAGGATGATTTTCTTCTAATGATTTTACATATAAAATAACTGCTTTAATTCCTTCTTTCGTTAAAGTAGGATAAGAATAACATAATTCTTCTTCAGTACGACCAGAAGCTAAATTTTCCATAATTAATTCTACTGATAAACGAGTATTTTTTAGACAAGGTTTACCGCCTAAAATATTAGGATTCTGAATAATTAATTCTTTACCTGTTTTTGGGTTAATATTCTGTAAATTTATGCTAGTCATAATTTATTTTAAACTTCTAATTATTGTTGGATTATTAATAATGGGAGGCGATTGCGAGTACTACATTAGCAGTTAACTGTAATTTGTTTTAATAATGTTAACCAACCATGCACTAAATTTAATATACTTTGATAGCGACTAATCTTTAGAATAATTCTAACATGAATTTAATCCCAGAAATTTCACCTATTTTTTTAACTATTTCCATTTTAATTTTTACCCTTGTAGCTTTTATTACTGAATGGTTGCCCGTAGATTTAACCTCATTATTAATTGCCGTTATTTTAATGGTTTTTGGTTTAGTATCTCCCGATGAAGGCATATCCGGTTTTGGTAATTCCGCTACTATTACCGTGATGGCAATGTTTATTCTCAGTGCAGGTATTACTAAGACAGGAATCTTAAATATCATCAGAGATTGGTTAATTAAATGGGGGGGAAGAAGTCCTAGTCAACAAATTTTCATTATGGGGGGCATTGTTGGCACTATTAGTGGTTTTATTAACAATACTGCAGTAGTTGCCATTTTTCTGCCCATAGTTGAACAGTGGAGTAAACAAACCAAAGTCTCTGTCTCAAAGTTATTAATTCCCTTATCTTTCTCGACAATTTTAGGAGGATTAATCACACTTTTAGGTACTTCTACTAATATTTTAGCCAGTGGAATTGCGGTGCAATTGGGTTATCCAGAATTCAGTATTTTTCAATTTACTCAATTAGGTTTACCCGTATTTTTTATTGGTTTAATTTATCTTGCTTTGGCTGCACCTAGAATTTTACCCGCACGTAAACCAGCAGGAGGAGAATCTTTAAGTGAAGATTATGATTTAAAAGAATATGTCACTGAAATGATTATTCCGCCGAAATCTAGCTTAATTGGCGAAACTTTACGCAGTAGTCAAATTCAACGCAAATTTGATTTAGATGTCTTAGAAATTATCCATAATGATATTCATTTTCCTCCACCTTTAGCTGACAAAATTTTAGCAGTAGGAGATATTTTATTAGTCAGAGGTAGTCGTAATGGTTTATTAAGTATTAAAGATGAAAGAGGTGTAGAGATTTTAGCTGATTTTAAATTTAGTTCCGAAACTTTTGAAAGAGAAAATAATGAAGAACAAGAAAAAATTGCTGAGGTGTTAATCTTATCAAATTCCCGTTTAATTGGTTCAACTTTAAAAGATTTAAGATTTAGACAACGTTATAATGCTACTGTTTTAGCCATTAGAAGAGGACAAGAATTAATTAGAGAAAGAATGGGGAAAGTACCTTTAAAATTTGGGGACTTATTATTATTACAAGCACCCAGAGAAAGTTTTATTGGTTTGCAAACTACGAGAGAACTATTAGTTCTAGAAGAAAAAAATATTGAAGGTTTAAGACAAGATAAAGCTCTGATATCTTTACTGATTATTCTGGGAGTAATTTTAGCGGCCGCTTTTAATATTTTACCTATTTTAGTTAGCAGTTTAATTGGTGTTTTATTAATGGTAAT
>CAJHXH010000231.1_pt1 | contig 15638 bp, 16 predicted proteins | sample 9198571 | NCBI WGS metagenome assembly CAJHXH01 (sample SAMEA7708301, study PRJEB35096) | sediment metagenome | biome: marine neritic benthic zone biome [ENVO:01000025]; feature: sediment [ENVO:00002007]; material: shallow marine sediment [ENVO:03000034] sea grass bed [ENVO_01000059] ... | reverse complement strand
TCCTCTTGACTGTCTCCGTGTGCCATAATTCCTAACTCTATACATTTTGCTAAATATGCCTCATCTTCTGCTGAAAATTCTACTAAATAAGCATAATTTTTCACATATTCACTAATATTAATCATCGTTTTTTCCTTCTAGAATTTCTTTTCGTTTAATTAATGCTAATCTAACTTGTTTAACTTGATAGGGCTTTGCTTTGCCCTGTTTTCCTTGTTGTAAATTGATTCGAGGTTCTCCTTCCCATGGTACTTTAAAAGGATAATGACTTGAGCCTCTATTTCTTGGTTCACCGAAAAAATTTTCAGTAATTTTCATTAAACGGGTAAATCTAATATTTTTCTCATTTTGTAGTTCTTGAATCGCTTTATCAATATCCATGTAACGATTAGTATTTTTGCTGATTTTAGCTTCTTCCCATTCAGTGCGAATTTCTAGATCAATTTCTTCTTGATTGTCAAAATAATAACTCATTGCTCCATGAGCTTCTGCTAAAGTGAGATAAGGATGTTGACGACACATTTCTTCTACTGACCACCCATAAGCTAAATAGTCCATAACAATTTGAGCAATACGCACTCTAGGTATTCGTTTCAAACGCGCTGATTGATCTAGACCATTTTTTTTATATGAGGATAAACAATTTGTGTAATCATAATAATGAGTATTTTGTTGATAGATAGTAATATTTTAATTCATTAGCAGAAGTTCATGGGGCTTTAGCTTATTATTACGCTAATCAAGAAGAAATTGAGACCTTTAATGTGTGGGATTTTTGTAAATTACATAAAATTTATATGAGAGAAAGACAAAAGCATCAAGAAATGCCTAAGGCACCCTACAAAGGCTAAAATTAAAGGGCGATCTCATTAATTTCATGGAAAACAATAATTATGGATTGGAGAAAATACATTCATTCAAACCCCAATATTTTATTAGGTAAACCAGTGATCAAGGGTACTCGTTTATCAGTTGAGTTTATTTTAGGCTTATTCGCTGCTGGTTGGACAGAAAGACAAATTTTGGAAAGTTATCCCACATTAAATACTGAATCAATCAGAGCTATTTTTGCTTTCTCTGTTGAGTGTATGCAAGATAATTTTTTATATACTTTACCACCCATAGCTGAGGCAAGTTAGTGAAATTTTTAGCGAATGAGAATTTTCCATTGCCCAGTGTAAGAATCTTACAAAAAGAGGGCTATAATGTTCTAGCAATTATCGAGGAGTCCCCAGGAATTGAGGATACAGAAGTCTTAGAATGGGCAGTATCTGAAAAACGAGTGATTCTCACATTTGATCGTGATTATGGAGAATTGATTTATCGTTTAGGTTTATCACCGCCTTCAGGTGTAATTTATCTACGTTATCAACCTTTCAATCCCATCGAACCTGCCAAACATTTATTAAGGCTTTTCGAGATTGAAGAGTTACAATTTGAAGGTAGATTTACAGTAGTTGAACGAGGACAAGTTCGTCAAAGACTATTGCCTGATCATCAATAAATGTGATTTTTATTGTAGGGCGATCGCCTGATTTTCTAGGGCGATCACAGCAGGCTATCAGCGATATTGTTAAAATTAAAGTGTGATCGCTTCTATCTGTTGTGATTAAAGGGCGATGGCCAATCTTGTGGGTTAACTTAAAGTACGAAACTATAACAATTCTAATAACTCTTCAAGTGTTAATTGGGAATCTCGTAAGATTTTCCTTAATAATCCTTTCCCTAATATTTTTCCTGTGTGTACTGGGATAGTAACTATTCTGTTATCTGGATGCTTTAACCTAACATGACTTCCTTTTTGTCTTACTTTTTCAAAACCAATTTTTCTTAGTGCTTTAATAACTTCATCTGCTGTAATGCTAGGCAATTTTGGCATTATACTCGAACCTTTTGAACTCCGATAAATTCATTGATATTTATTAAATTATTATTTTCTTCTAATTCTTCTAAACACATTTCAATTACTTCTTTAATATTCTCTATTAACTCATCAATAGTTTCTCCTTGTGAATAACAAGCCTTTAATTGTGGCACTTCTCCTATATAGCAACCATCTTCATCTTTTTCAATAACTACTAAAAATTCTTGATTTTTAATCATTTCATTTTTTCTCTAATCTCTAATTCTGATGATCAATGTGTTTTAATTAATTCTATTCTATCATAGCTCTTGTAGGTTGAGTTAAGGAAGAGTAAAGCACCTTTTCTTTTTGATTCATTGAGGTTAGATAGAAAGTGTTAGTGCGATCATTTAAAATTAAAGTGCGATCGCCGATCTTGTGAGGTGCTTTAACGGAGAGTAAAGCAACCTAAAAAGGCTACAAAGGCTAAAATTAAAGTGCGATCGGTTATGTGAATTGAGATTAAAGTGCGATCGCTTTCTCTATCTATTCTAGCTCGATTTGTTTTATGTGTTCTCGACCATGAACCACTGCAATAATATCAATTTGTTCAGGTTTAATATAATAAATAATTCGATAAGGACGCTCAATAACCTCTCGAATTTGCTTAGTTTTAAACTCAGAGACAATCCTACCAGAAAGGGGAAATTGAGAAATTTGCTCAGATCTTGAGGTAATTCTTTCCACTAAACTTTGAGCATATTGAGGAGAATTTTGGTAAATATAGCTATAAATAGCAGATAAATGATTAATTGCTGTTTCTGTCCAAAAAACTTTCATTCTTACAGCCCAAACTTAGATTTTACCTGTTGAACACTCATCACCTTACCCTCTTCACTATCTTTTAATCCTGCCTCAATCGCCTGTCTAACATAAATTTGATACATTAAATCATCCCAACTGGAATTTTCTGGCAAATTTTCAATTATGCGTCTAGCTTCTTCTTTGATACTTTTAGTTTCCATGTTATTTTCTATGGCAGTAAAAATAAATAACACTTAAGATCATACAAGATGATTGAGTAATATCATTGAGATTTAAAAATTTGATTTAAGGCTTTTTCTAACTTATCAATTGTACCTTCAAGATCATAAAGTTTATCTAAACCAAATAAACCAATACGAAAAGTTTTAAAATCATCAGGCTCATCACATTCCAAAGGCACACCAGCCGCAATTTGTAGCCCTGTATCCATAAATTTCTTCCCTGTTTTGATGTCATCATCATCTGTATAGCTAACAATCACACTAGGAGCTTTAAAACCTTCTCCTGAAACACTTTTAATCCCTTTACTTTCTAATAATGCCCTTACCTTTTGTCCAAGTTGTTTTTGTGCCTCCTCAACTTTATCAAAACCAAATTCTTCTGTTTCCTTAATAGTATTACGAAACATTCTGAGAGAATCCGTTGGCATAGTAGCATGATAGGCGTGTCCACCATTTTCATAAGTTTCCATAATTTCAAGCCATTTACCTAAATCACAAGCAAAACTGGTGCTAGTGGTAGATTTAACTTTTTCTTTGCCTAATTCACTTAACATCACTAAACCACTGCAAGGTGAACTACTCCATCCCTTTTGAGGTGCAGTGACAAGAAAATCAACTCCAGAAGCTATCATATCAACCCAAATTGTTCCAGAAGCAACACAATCGAGAACAAATAAACCACCCACTGAATGCACTGCTTCACCAACAGCCTTAATATAACTATCAGGTAAAATCATGCCAGCAGAAGTCTCTACATGAGGGGCAAAAACAACATCTGGTTTTTCTGCTTGGATGGTTTTAATAACTTGATCTATATCTGCGGGAATAAAAGGGGAAAACTTATTATTATCAACCCGATGAGCTTTTAAAACAATGGATTCTGAAGGAATATTGCCCATCTCAAAAATTTGACTCCAACGATAACTAAACCAACCATTTCTAATTACAAGACATTTTTTATTGGTAGCAATTTGTCGGGCTACTGCTTCCATCGCAAAAGTCCCACTACCTGGCACTATTACTACTCCTTGAGCATTATAAACTTTTTTCAAACTTAAAGAAATATCCCTCATCACTTCTTGAAATAATTGGGACATGTGGTTAAGTGAGCGATCTGTGTAAACAACTGAGTATTCTAAAAGTCCATCTGGATCAACATTTTTTCGTAAGCCAGCCATATTTTTTGTTAAAATAATTAGAATTGTTTTAGGTTTTATCTGGTTCAGAATATTATCTTAATACAATCATTGATCATAATTAATTAATAATTGATCATTCTGTCTCCGCGGCGCAAGAGAATTGATTTGAGCGGAAATTTTTTTCTCCATAAAAGAAGAAACAATAAACCCAAATAATTGTGATCGCCTTTGTAAGTTGGTTTGAGGCACATTCCCCACAATCTAATTGTCTTGTTCAGGCTATAATGATTACAAGATTAAAAATTAAGAATCAAATTAAATTTGACTATTCGGCAACCCCGTTGATGTGGCAGAATCAGAAACCGATCTGCTTGTGGGAATGAGCTTACTACCAATTAGGATAAAAAAATATTTATGGATATTATGATGAATTATGGACTCTACCCACTGGCTAATGGCTGTTATAACCCAGATTCACCAGCAATTATGGCTACGTCGGAGTTCCCAGACTCGGATCCTCTTAATTATTATTTCTTTACTACTCATCTGTCGATCGCTTCCCTACCTAGCACCGATTCGAGCCAATGACATTCAACAAGACGAACAAGCTCTTGAATTTAGCGATCGCCATGGATTGCCTTTAGGCACGCTTCTTACTCGTGATCAAGAGCATACAGCCGTAGTACCTTTAGAAATGGTTTCTCCTCAATTTATTTACGCTATCCTCGCCGCTGAAGATGGAGGCTTTTATCAACACGGTGCTTTAGAATTAAAGGCGATCGCCCGTTCTCTGATTCAAGCAATTAAAGCGAAAAAAGTCGTCAGTGGTGCATCTACTATTACGATGCAACTAGCACGGATGCTCGAACCTGCCCCCCGTAACTTACCTGCCAAAGCAAAGGAAATTTGGTTGTCTTGGCGATTGGCAGCAGGGATGAGTAAAGATGAAATTTTACACGCTTATATTAATCGCTTACCCATGGGAGGGAATATCTATGGAGTAGAAGCCGCATCCCGTATTTATTTCGGTATTCCTGCCACTGATTTGAATCTTGCCCAAAGTAGTCTTTTAGCTGCAATTCCTAACAATCCCAACCATCTTAATCCCTATAAAGGGTGGCAAAGCCTTAAAAAACGTCAGCGCTACGTGCTTAATCGCCTCATTGAAGATGGATATATCACCCCACTTCAAGCCCATCATGCTTATCAGGAAGAAATTCCTCTCCAACCTCGTCAACAGGGAATACTTGCCGCCCCTCATTTTCTCTTTTGGGTAGCCAGTCAACTTCCCGAGGGAGAATCTTCTCCAATCCAGACAACCCTTGATCTCTCTTTACAGCAATTTGTCGAAGCCCAAGTTCAGGAAATAGTTCGTAGTCTTTATGAACATAACGTAACTCAAGCAGCAGCTTTAGTAATTGATAACCACACAGGAGAAGTCTTAGCCTATGTTGGCTCTGTCGATTACTTTTCTGATACCCAATTAGGACGCAACGATGGTGTGCAGGCTTTGCGTCAACCCGGTTCAACCCTCAAACCATTTCTATACCAATTGGCTTTAGAAAAGCGTCTGATTCGCCCTAATACGGTCTTAGCTGACGTTCCAACTCATTATTCCATCCCCGGAGCCAAAATCTATAGTCCGAGTGATTACAGCGAAACTTTTGCCGGTCCTGTTCGTGTTCGCATTGCCCTTGCGAATTCCCTTAATGTACCGGCTGTGAGAGTGTTAGAAAAAGTGGGGGTATCAGACTTTCTCGATCGCCTTCATCAACTCGGTTTTACCCACCTCAATTACCCTCCTGAATATTATGGACTGGGATTAAGTCTTGGTAGTGGTGAAGTGAGCCTTTGGGAGCTTGCCCGTGCCTACCGAATTCTTGCTTTACAAGGACAAATTTCCCCTTTAATGACTACTATGACAAAACTTAAAACTCAAAATTCAAAATTCATAACAGGGAATTACGATGATGAAACTCAGAGAGATAGGCAAAAGGCCAGAAAGAGTTTTGAGACTAAAATCAATGCAAACAGACAAAACCCTAATTCCTCTGTTACAAGCGACAATCCTGAAACTTGGTCATTGATCACTAATATTTTGGGCGATCGCCATGCCCGTGCTAAAGCCTTTGGGGTGGATTCCATTCTCAATTTTCCTTTTCCGTCTGCGGTTAAGACTGGTACTTCTTCCAATTTTAGGGATACTTGGACAGTGGGCTTCACTATGGATTATACTGTAGCAACTTGGGTAGGCAATTTTAACGGTGAACCGATGCGACAGGTATCTGGGGTAATGGGTGCGGCTCATCTTTGGAATAGAATTATGCTCCGTTTGCATGAGAAAACCTTTCCCAAATCTTTCCCTTCACCTGAAGGAATGATTCTTCGTCCAGTCTGCGCTTTATCAGGATTAAAACCAACTCCTGCTTGTCCGTCGGTGGTGCAGGAATACTTTTATACTGAAGATCTCAGAGAATATGAAACTCACCCGGATACTTTCTATGAACTTATATCTTCTCCTATTGAGGGAAAACCTCCCCAATACCGCCTTAATTTACCACCGGAGTACAACCAATGGCTGGGAAAACAAGGAGCATCTACTGTATCCCCTCTTACCCTCAGAATTTTATCACCTCAAGATGGAGATTCTTTACTGCTTGATCGAGAGGATAGCCAAGGGCAACGGTTACTATTTAAAATTGGGGGAATCTCGAATCAACCAGTAGAATGGCGGTTAAATGGAGAAACTTTAGCTGTTAATTTTTCTCCTTCCTTTTTCTGGCAACTTCGCCCAGGGCAGTGGACATTAGAAGTCAAAGTGGGTAAAATGACCGATCAAGTCAGGTTTCAAGTTGATGTAGCTGAACCAAGGCTCAACCGCCGGGGATTTTCAGTTGAGCACTGATTTTCATGGCAGGAAAAGACACTAAAGAAGTCTTGACAATTCATATTAATCTAAAGGCTGAAAAAATGGAAAATAAACCGATTCAAAGAAGAAGAAAAAATCCTCGAAGCATCACTGATAAATTAGATGAACAAGTAGAAAAAATTGTTTATCGAATCATGACTAATGAGGGTTTAGAAGAAACTATTGCTAGAGCAATTAAAAAGGCTTTAGTGGAATTGGTGATCCGTTATTTTCTGATAATAGGAGTTGCTGTAATTTTGCTTTTAGGTTTACAGTTAGCAATTTTAAGTTTAATTTTACAAAATAAATAATAAGATTATGAGAATAATAATATAATGAATTTATTTCAACAAGAAAAATTACTATTTACGCCCACTAATAATCACTATAATCCTATCCCTTTAATTTTTGCCTTTCCCAATGAATATACAGTAGGAATTACCAGTTTAGGTTATCAATTAGTTTGGGCTAATTTGGCTCAAAGGGAAGATGTTAAAGTCAGTCGATTATTTACAGATATTCACGAAAATTTACCTAGAGATCCTGAATTGGTAGGATTTTCTTTTTCATGGGAATTAGATTATGTTAATATCCTAAGTTTATTAGAATCTTTAAATATTCCGATTTATGCTCAAGAAAGACAAGATCATCATCCTTTAATTTTTGGTGGTGGCCCTGTTTTAACGGCTAATCCTGAACCTTTTGCCGATTTTTTTGATATAATTTTACTCGGTGATGGCGAAAACTTATTAACTAATTTTATTGACAGTTATCAACAAGTTCGCTCAGAAAATAGGACTAATAAATTAATTCATTTAGCCCAAACTGCTGGAATTTATGTACCTAGTTTATACACCATCAATTATGAAAATGACGAAGGAAAAATAACCTCAATTAAACCTCTTAATCAACAGATTCCTGCCACCGTAGAAAAACAAACTTATCGAGGTAATATTCTCTCCGCCTCTACCGTAGTCACCGAAAAAGCGGCATGGGAAAACATTTATATGGTAGAAGTAGTCAGAAGTTGCCCAGAAATGTGCCGTTTCTGTCTCGCTAGTTATTTAACCTTACCTTTTCGCACCGCTAGTTTAGAAGCATCATTGATTCCTGCTATTGAAAGGGGCTTAAAAGTAACCAATCGTCTTGGCTTGTTAGGGGCATCGGTGACACAACATCCCGAATTTGAATCTTTACTTGATTATTTAGCACAACCGCAATATGATGATGTAAGGGTAAGTATTGCTTCTGTGAGAACTAATACCCTTACGGAAAAATTGGCTCAAACTCTCAGTAAAAGAGATACCAAGTCAATTACGATAGCGATTGAAAGTGGAAGTGAGAAAATACGCCAAATTATCAATAAAAAGCTAGAAAATGAAGAAATAATCCAAGCGGCAATTAATGCCCAAGCAGGAGGTTTAAAAGCGATTAAATTTTATGGCATGGTAGGCATTGCCCAAGAAGATGATAGTGATTTGATGGCAACGGTAGAAATGTTACAAAAAGTCAAAAAAGCCGCCCCTCGATTGCGTTTAACTTTTGGCTGCAGTACTTTTGTCCCAAAATCTCATACTCCTTTTCAATGGTTAGGGGTAAATCCTCAAGCTAAAAAAAGATTAAAATTCTTGGAGAAAAATTTACGGAAAATTGGCTTTGATTTTCGCCCTGAAAGTTATAATTGGTCTGTAATTCAAGCATTAATATCAAGAGGCGATCGCCGTTTAAGTAAGTTATTAACTCTCACTCGTAGTTATGGGGATACTTTGGGTAGTTATAAACGGGCTTTTAAGGAATTAAAGGGAGAATTGCCACCATTAGATTATTATGCCTATGAAAATTGGAGTACAGATTCGGTGTTACCTTGGAGTCATTTGAAAACAGCTTTAAGTCAAGAAACATTAATTAAACATTTGAATATGGCAATGGGAAATTAAGAATTAAGAATTAAGAATTAAGAATTAAGAATTAAGAATTAAACGGAAAATTTCTTCCATTAAATTATAATGAAATATATTTTTAAGTATTTTTGGTATTTGATTCAATAAGCTAATAAATTTACCTTAGATTGGATGGTAAATGTGGATAATATAAGGGGAATATTATCCCCATCGAAAACAATTTTTATTTCATTCTCAGTCTTGATAATTATGATTTTTAAACCGACTAATATTCAAAAAGCATTATTACCATTCACCGAAAAATATTTTGTTGATGGCTTATTTCAAGTACAGGGTTTAGCCAGAAAAAATATCGTTGTCTTAACTATTGATGACGGACTTTCTTCCCGAAGTATAGAACTGCTTGAATTATTAGATAAATTTGATGCTAAAGCTACTTTTTTTATCCATAAAAATGATACTGAAAAGATAGATAATTATCAAGAAGTAATCTCTACTATGTTGGCTAAAGGGCATGAAATAGGCAACCATACCATTCAAGATATACCAAGTCGATCGTTATCTGCACTAGAATTTAATCAACAGTTTCGTGAGGCAGATTTATTTTTACGTAACTTAGGGATTAAACCTCGTTTTTTTCGTGCGGCGGGAGGTTTATATGACACAGAAAAAATGAGGCCTTTGCTAACAGAATTAAACTACTATCCTCAATTTATTATGGCAAGTTTTTTACCTTGGGATACTCATTTTCCCTTTCCTAATATTTATGCGACTCAATTAATTGATAGTATTTTTTCCGGTGCAATTGTTGTTTTTCACGATGGAGAACAAAAAGGTAGTGATAGACTAGAAAGAACATTTATTTCCCTCACTAAATTTTTAGTGGGAATGACAGAAAAAAATTATCAAATTCTAACTTTAAGTGAAGCCCTAGCAATTGCTAAGTAGCGATAGACTTAAATAAAAGAGAGTTTGTAGGGGCTTAATAATATTAAGCCCGTACCCTTTAGGGTTGATAACGTTCTTACTTATTATAATGGCTAAAGCCATTACTACGAACCCTAACTATTAATCTATTAGCATAATAATCAAGCTAGGGATAATCAACAATTAATTTTAACTGGGATGCTAGGATTCGAACCTAGGAATGGCGAGACCAAAACCCGCTGCCTTACCGCTTGGCGACATCCCAATGTTTGCACATCTATCATTATAACTAAATTACCTTGGTGGTTGTCAAGGGAAAAGGCAAATTTTTTTTTCAGCTTACTCAATAATTATGGGATTTTTTTGAAAACAGCCCCTACCTCGGTGTTTGAATTATAATTTTTGCTCTATATTCTGTATATTGTATAGTAAAGTGCTTGTAGTAAAGCACTGTGGCTTACCTGATTTTTTACCTTAATTATTTGTCGGATGGCTAGAGCGAGGTGCGAAACTCATTTATTCTGAGAGTGATGTTGGGTTTCATTCTTCAACCCAACCTACAATTGATTTTGATTTTAATTGAGCGGTGCTACTTATTTCTCTTCTTGTTCGGGATATCGTAATTCATTAGATTACAAGTAACCAAAACTGAAATAAAACTAAACAAAAATGAAATTTTAAGTTAAGATTGTGTCGTAGCATACCGAAAAAGATAATCTTAACGGAAATGCACCCATAAAAAAATTGAGAAAAGATTGTTGTTAAAAATTAATTAAGCTAAAATCAATGTAGATATTAAAACTAACTCTAGGAAATTAAGAATTAGTCAGAGATTTTTCTCTTTAGTGAACCAAATCTTAATCAATCTTTCTTGACCTTTTTTCTTTGTTACTTAAGGAAATAATTGTCATGACAAATTGGTTAATTTCGTTCAATATCAATGTTTGTCAAATAATATTGTAGTAATTTGCTTAATTGCTACTGGCCACAACATTTAAAATTACTTCTACTATTAATAGCCTTTGTCAGTTATTCAATATTGTTGTAATTATTGTGGCTTGAGTATTTATTATCATCGTGTTTTATATTAGTAAGAAAAAAAGGTTTAGTAATTATGAATAATCAAGGAAATCGTCATCAGTTACCAGCACCGTGCATAGTTGAATCTGGTATTTTAGTTAACAAAGAAGACATCAAGAGATTAATTAACGATTTAACTCATGTTCGTTATCTACATACACTCGATGGTAAAATCCAGAATCAGGGTACAGGATGGATTTTGGAAGTTTTTAATGAGCCGACTCAAGCCACAGTAGTTGTTAATAATAGTCTTTATATCAATATCCAAAGTTTTGATTATCTACAAATAATCCAAGTATCTCCTCAAGAATCTCATTTCAATTTGGTACAAGATAATCGCCAACTGAAGTTAGTTCCTCTAGTCACAACTAATCAAGATCAACAACCGACAAAAAATTTGAGTTTTGATAGTTTAGAATCAATGTTAAATGATGTGTTATCCGCTAAGTGGGATGTACATTTAGATGATGATTTTTAGGTAAGCATTTAGGTATCAGCTATTAGCTAGGGCGGAAAAATATTTAACAAGGAAAAACCACGCAAATATTAAGCCGTTTTACTCACATCTTTTACCAGTTCATAAATACGAAAATAAAAAAGGGAATGGGAAATAGTTAAGAAGAAAGAGGTTTTTGGCTCTTCTGCTTTGAGTCTGATAAGTTATTAGCTAAAAGAGGTTTTAGGTATTAGTTGTTAGGTGTTAGGTGAAAGAGAAAGTGTAAATTTATAACAATTACATTTTTCTCTTGCCAACTAACCTCTGTTGAATTTAAAAAATCTAACAAATATCAAATATCAATTATTCCCAGTTTCCATATAATAATTATTAAATCTAAACTTAAATAGTGGTTTTTTCTTATTCCATAATTGCTTCTTGCTCTCAGACTAAAGCTCGTGCTGGTAGGTTTAACACCCCTCATGGTTATGTCGATACCCCTAAATTTATGCCAGTAGGCACAGTAGGTACCGTCAAAGGAATTACACCCACACAACTAGAAGCAACAGGGGCACAGATGATTTTAGGGAATACCTATCATTTGCACATACAGCCGGGGGAAACAATTGTTGCCCAAGCAGGAGGTTTACATAATTTTGTTGGTTGGCAGAAACCCATGCTTACTGATTCGGGGGGATTTCAGGTTTTTAGTTTAGCTGATTTGCGACAAATTACTGATGATGGGGTTAAGTTTCGTTCCCCCAAAGATGGCAGAATTATTAATATGACTCCTGAGCATTCGATTAAGATACAAAATGATCTCGGTGCGGATGTGATTATGGCTTTTGATGAATGCCCTCCGGCTAGTGCGTCTCAAACTGAGGTAATCATTGCCACAGACAGAACTTATCGCTGGTTAATTCGCTGTCTTGAAGCTCATAAGAAACCTGATCAACAGGCTTTATTTGGTATTGTACAAGGAGGTATTTATCCCGATTTAAGGGCAAAAGCGGCACAGGAATTAGTTAACTTAGATTTGCCTGGTTATGCTATTGGGGGTGTAAGTGTAGGGGAAAAACCTGAACTAATTCATCAAATAGTGCAATGGACTACCCCTTTATTACCGATTAATAAACCTCGTTATTTAATGGGGGTGGGCAGTTATCGAGAAATGGTAATTGCGATCGCATCTGGGATTGATTTATTTGATTGTGTGATTCCCACTCGTTTAGGCAGACATGGGGCGGCATTAGTAAAAGGTGAGCGTTGGAATTTAAAAAATGCTCAATTTAAAGAAGATTTTACTCCTCTTGATAGTGATTGTAGCTGTTATACTTGCCAAAATTTTAGCCGTGCTTATCTTAGCCATTTAATTCGATCGAGGGAAATGTTAGGCTATATATTGCTTTCATTGCATAATATTCATGAGTTAATTAATTTTACCAATAAAATTAGAGAAGCTATTATTAATGATACCTTTGTCCATGATTTCGGGCATTGGTGGTAGAATGTAGAATTAATAATGCAGAATGCAGAATGACAGTTAAGGTGGCAATTTTGGCGTTGGTTTTTACCCCAAACTTGGCATTTTTTGCTCACTTAACAAGAATCAAACCTTTGAGATATATAGCTTCTATCTTTATTCAGCCAACCTTAACTAATAGCGATAAAAATTAGATTGGAGGTGTTTTTTCCATTCATTTATTCTCAATTCTCAATTCTCAATTCTCAATTCTCAATTCTCCCTCATCATAAGTTTCTTGGGCAATCCCTAGCCGTATTGATTAGCATTCCCTCAGTTATAATTACGCATTCTCCGCCTACAGTTATTTTACTAATTTGACCGCCTTTTTTCTCCGCAATAGCCATTATTTTACTCGCTCTACCCATTTCAATTCCTTGTTCTATTTCCCATTGCCAGTTACCGTCTGTTACTGTTTCTTTATTAGCTAAATAAGCCGCAAACGCAGTCGCCGCAGAACCTGTAGCTGGATCTTCAGGAATATTTAAAGCAGGGGCAAACATTCTCACTCGCCATTTATTTCCTCCTGTCGCACAAAAAGGATAAACATGAGGTGCAAAAAAATTACTTAAGGTTTTCTGCCAAGCTGATTGATTAATTTTAGCACTGCTAAGGGCGTTTAAATCATTTACTGGAATCAATAAAAATGGTAAACCACAGGATACTGCTTGAGGGGAAAAATTGTTAACGATTAAATCTTTATCCGTAAGGGATAATACTTCTGCTAAGGATGATAAATTTGGAATTTGGGCATAAAATTCTGGTGGATTAGGGGCAGTTAATTCGGCGGAAATTGGCTGATTATTCTGACTATAAATAGTAACTGGTACATTGCCCACCCCTTCTTGTAAATAAATATTTGTTTGAGTATCTGATAAAGGAATTTTACCGATCTTAGCTAACAGAAAAGCCGTGCCAATGGTAGGATGTCCTGCAAAAGGAATTTCACCACCGGGGGTAAAAATACGCACTTTAAAATGGGCTTTTTCATCTTCACAGGGAAAAACAAAGACGGTTTCGGAAAAATTAAATTCGATCGCAATTTTTTTCATGGTTTCTGTATCTAAACCTTCGGCTGAGGGAAAAACTGCTAATTGATTACCACAAAAAACTTGTTGGGTAAAAACATCTAGAGTATAAAATTGTTTTTTCATAAATATAGTAGTACGTAAACAGTCAGAATGGCTATTTTTCATAAACAGGCAAGATGTCTATTCTACATAAAAAGGCAAGATGTCTGTTCTACATTATTTTATATTTTTATTAAGATAAACAGGCAAGATGTTTGTTATAGATAAACAGGCAAGATGCCTATTTTACATAAACAGGCAAGATGTTTGTTATAGATAAACAGGCAAGATGCCTATTTTACATAAACAGGCAAGATGCCTATTTTACATAAACAGGCAAGATGCCTATTTTACATAAACAGGCAAGATGCCTATTTTACATAAACAGGCAAGATGCCTATTCTACGGTTATTTTATATTTTTTTCTTTATTATTATTCATTACCAAAAAAGCTCGGATAAACAAAGGCAAAAGCAGTTGAACTAGGAATAATTTTACCATCTAATTCTTCTACTATTACTGTTTCTAATTCGTCCTGCCAACGAGCAATAATTTGCTGATCGCCTAAATCGACTATTTTACTATCTATTTTCTCTAATTCTCTACGATTAAATTGTTGAGATACACCAGAAAAATTATTATTAGGAGTATTATTATCTGCTTGCCAAACATAACTAATTATCGCTTTTGGGTGGGTAGTTAATTGCTCTTGATTTCTCACGGGAAAAATTAATCTTTTATCAGTGTAATAACTACCATAAGGATAGCGAAAATAATCTCGGTTAGATCCTGTTTCCGTTGCTAAAATTTTACTCTGAGGATATTTTTTTAACCAATTTCCGAGAGTAGTTTTTACGGCTGGTATTCGTTTAAGTGACACATTAACATTTTTTCCTACTATCCCCAATGCCCAAGGTTGAGAATAAAGGGTATCATCAGAACGATTGTACATTACTAAACAACTTTGATATAATTTACCAGACACTCCATAAGTTGTGTTACCTCGCTCAAAAGCTACTATAGTGTCACACAAAGGACAATAAGAAATAGTAATATTAGTGCCACCCACAGTATCATTGACAATTTCATGCCAATTCATGATTCCAAAAGGATAGGCTTTAGCTTCGCCATTAATAACTACTCCAATCACTAATTCTTTTTCGTTAAAAGGAGTATTTAAACTATCATTAAATTGAGGATTATCGATACTAGGAATACCATCTTTAGGAGGTCCTCCATTCAATAATTCATCTAAATTAATGCGACTATTTTGCTCTAAATTGATGTTTTGTGCTTGAATATCTCCTAATTCTTTCCCTTGCTCATTTAGATATTTTGTTAAATGAAAATATTGTAGTTTAAAATTATCCCACCCCCTAGATTTTAAAACAAGAACCAGAAAAATTAACAAAACAATCGATGTCCCTGTTAAAATAAACTTCTTGATTAGTTTCATCTAATATTCATTCATAAGTTTTTAGGTTATATTTAATCGTAATTCAATATTCTTAAAAATTGATTAATAATTAATTAAAATGAGTTAAGTGTAATCCCGATCGCAATTTAATCATTGTAGGTTGGGTTGGGGCATCAAAACCCAACAAAACCCTAATTGATATTACTGAGATCTTGCACCTTGATTAAAATATCTCAGTTTTTAGGTGTTAGGTATTAGTTTTTAGGTTGTAGAGACGTAGCATGCTACGTCTGTACGAAAAAAGAAGTAAATTTGAGTCTTTGAGGCCAGAATACTATTAATTATGGTC
>CAJHXH010000062.1_pt1 | contig 15723 bp, 10 predicted proteins | sample 9198571 | NCBI WGS metagenome assembly CAJHXH01 (sample SAMEA7708301, study PRJEB35096) | sediment metagenome | biome: marine neritic benthic zone biome [ENVO:01000025]; feature: sediment [ENVO:00002007]; material: shallow marine sediment [ENVO:03000034] sea grass bed [ENVO_01000059] ... | reverse complement strand
TTAATTGTTAACAAAACTTTTTTTAGTGGTTTTGAATCCCAAAGTTTACAATCTTACTTGCTGCAACGGGAAATAGATACTCTTGTTATTGCTGGAATTTATCTTCATGGTTGTATTCGTACTACAGCTTTAGATGCCTATCAAAAAGGTTATCAAATTTGGATTGCACAAGATGCTACTGGAAGTTACGATCCCCTTCATGGTGCTATGACTACTCGTTATCTAGAGGGTAGGGCAGCTAATTTTGCTTCTACTCAACAGATAATTTCCTTACTTAACAATAGTCAACCAGAGCAAGAGCAAGGCTTAAAAACCTTACCTGTTGCCATAAGTAAAGACGGAGTAATTGAAGCTCAAAACCTAAAAACATTAATTCATCCCTCACCTAGTAATTTATCAAATAATTTATGGCAAGTGCCTCTGGCTAATCGGGAAATAGTTAGTCATGTTTGTAATTTAGGCAAAACAGTTCAGCAAAACTGGAAAAACACAACTATCCTAGCAAGAGCAAATATCTTAAAGAATTTAGCTATCTTACTAGAGCAAGAAAAAGCTCATCTAGCAACACAATTAGCCATTGAAGTTGGCAAACCAATTACTTACGCTCAGAATGAGGTAAATCGGGCGATCGCCTTACTCTATGAGGTGATGAAATATAAAGATGAACCTTTAGAATATCAACAAACAGACAAAATTAGCTATCGTTATCAACCTTTAGGTTTAATTGCCCTGATTACCCCTTGGAATAATCCTCTTGCTATTCCTGTGGGTAAAATTGCCCCGGCTTTGCTTTACGGTAATAGCGTTATTTGGAAACCTGCCCCCGCCGGCTCTGGTATTGCCCTAAAATTAAGGGAATTATTGCCCCAAGCAGGTTGCCCTGATGGTGTGGTTAGTTTAATCTTGGGCGATCGCCAAACAGCTATAAACTTAATGTGCGATCCTAATATAGATGCAGTGAGTTTATCTGGCTCATCGGCAGCTGGTTATACAGCTCAAGAAATTTGTGCTAGTCGCCGTATCCCCTTGCAAGCAGAATTAGGAGGCAATAATGGGGCTATTGTTTGGTCAGATTGCGATTTAATTGAAGCTACACGGCAGATTAGTTTAGGGGCTTTTGGTTTTGCTGGGCAAAGATGTACGGCTAATCGAAGGGTAATTGTTGAGTATTCTTGTTATGAGCAATTTTTGGCTTATCTTGACTCTGAAGTTAATAAGTTAAATTGGGGAGAGCCATTAGATGCTCAGACTCAAATTGGACCTTTAATTTCTGCTAACCATTATCACAGAGTTGCGAAGATAGTTGAACGGGCTAAACAAGATAATTTAGTGGTGAAAACCTTACCTCTACCGGAACATTTACAACAAGGAAATTATTATCCGCCCACTATCATCTGTTGTGATGATTCTAACCATGAAATAGTTCAAGAAGAAACCTTTGCCCCTGTCTTAGTCGTTCAAAAAGCAAGGGATTGGCAAGAGGCGATCGCACTTTGTAACGGAGTAAGACAAGGATTAGTGGCGGCTTTGTTTTCCCAATCAAAATCATGGCAACAATCATTTCTTAATGAAGTGCAAACAGGAGTATTAAAAATCAATAGTGCTACCACAGATGTTGATGTCAATGTACCATTTGGCGGTTGGAAAACATCGGGAATTGGTCCTCCAGAGCATGGAATTAGTAACCGTAATTTTTACACTCGCCCTCAAACTATTTATTTGTAAACAGGCTACCAACGAGCGGCAGGACACTTATGCTTAGGGAACTGGGAACAATTACTCTTATTCCTATTCCCTATTCCCTCGGGTAAGAGCGATCGTTGGTCGCCGCTAAACAATCAGTTTAATTATTTGAACATCATGAATTACGACTATAAATATGTTTCCGCCGATAATCACCTGGATACAAAATGGTTACCAGAAGATCTCTGGGAAACAAGACTTCCGAAATCCTTTGTAGAGAAGGCACCAAGGGTTATAGAAACCGATGGGGGAAGTTTTTGGACTTGGGAAGGGAAAATTCAGACAACCTCTGCGGCAGGATCGAGCCACCAAAAAATTTGGCAAAAAACTTTTGGCAACACTGAATATATAGAAAAGACTTTACCACCCTCAAACCCTTCGTTAGTGCTTCAACATCTGGATCTGGCTAGCATTTATGCCGCTGTCTTTTTCGGAGATCCTAGTAAGTGGAAAGTGGAAGATCCCGAATTACGTCTTTGGATGTATCGTGCTTACAATGATTTTTGTCTTGAGCTGAATGCCTCAGCACCAGAGCGATTAATTTATCTGCCAATTATCCCCTCCTATGATGCTACAGTCTGTCTCAATGAATTACGCCGAGTTGCTGAATTGGGAGCTAAGGCTGTTGAATTTAGTGTTTTTGATCTAGAAAAACCCCTTAGCGATAGCGTCTGGGAACCCCTATGGGAACAAGCAGAGCAACAAAACATACTGCTTTGTAGTCATACAGGCCACAAGGCAGGACATTCATATCCTAAAAAGGAAAGAGGTTCTTCTTTCTTCGCTCACTCAGCCAATCCTTTTGCCGTAGCTCGCCCCATTGCAGAAATGATTTTTAGTGGTGTTTTTGAAAGATATCCTCGCTTAATGTGGGTTATGGCTGAATGTCGCATTGGATGGCTTCCTTTTTTCTTCTCACGGATGGATCGTCAGGTGGAAATCCGTCAACCAGATCCTACAGTGTCTCTTAGTTATCTCCCTAGTGATTATGTGAAAAGAAATATTCGTTTCACCTTTGATCATGATTTAATTGGCGGGGAAATGCTCGCAGTTGATTGGACATTTCTTTCAGAAGTCGCTATGTGGGCATGTGATTATCCCCACCCTCAATACATTTGGCCGAACCCAGATCCCATTGTCGATCAAATGTTAAAAGGTTTGTCCCCTCAACTTCAAAGGGAAATTGTTTTTGAGCGTGCAGCCAAACTATTTGGGATTCCTATCCTTAACCCAAGTTGCTAGTTATAGCAGTCGAACTGAAGATGAGAAGGTTGGGAGCATCCCACTTTTTTGCACGTCATTGCGAACGTAACGAAGTGGAGTGAAGCAATCGCAAAATCTCTCACTAAGAACAAAATAATGGGATTGCTTCGTCGTTCCTCCTCGCAATGACGCTTATTCTTTTATGGCAAAATAAAAACTGGGATGCACCCAGAAGGTTTTCCTGTTCCGTATTCCCTATAACAAAAATATGTCTTTACAAACTTTAATTACAGAAAATTTAGCCCAATATTTAAGTGAATTGCATCCTGATTTATCTAGCTCTCTCAGTGAATTCAGAAAAAAAACTGAGACATTGCCTAATGCAAGATGGAGATTAAGCCCCCATGCTTGTAATTTAATTAATATGATAATTAAATTATCTCAGACAAAATTAGTGTTAGAAATTGGCACTTTTGTTGGCTGTAGTGCTATGGCGATCGCCCAGAGTTTGCCAGAAGATGGTCATTTATTTACCTGCGATCGCAATATTCAATCTCTTGAAATTGCGCAAAAGGCTTGGGAAGAAGCAGGAATCGAGGGAAAAATTACCGCTTTTAATGATGATGGTTTATCAATTATGAATCAATTTCGAGAAAAAAATACTAAATTTGATTTAATTTTTGTAGATGCCGAAAAACGAAAATATTATTCCTACTATCAACAGGGATTAAATATTCTGAATGATAATGGGATCATGATCTTTGATAATGTGCTTTGGCATGGTACTGTTTCCAATCCCAACACAACGGATAAAAATGGTCAAGCCATGAGGGAATTTAATCAAAAAATTCAAGAAGATTGCCGGGTAGATAGTATTATTATTCCTATTGGAGATGGTTTAAGTATAATCAGAAAAATATGTCTAAATTAATTTTTAAACATGAATGGTCAAATTTACCTCCTGCTCGTCCAGTTACCCAAGATCATCTTTGTAACCAAAATCTTCAATTGTTTCTTCATGGTCCAGGAGGTCATCAATTAAAAAAAAGTCACCATTCAGATATTCCCAACGATCCTTTTTATCTCTGGTCAGGTGGCTGTAAAGAGAAATGGGCAGTGTCTTTTGAGAATAAAAATAACTATTGGAATTTCAACTATGCTAATCTGAAATTGCAAACTTGGCAATCGGGAGACTGTGAACTACATATTCTTCTCAATACTTTAAACATAGGTTGGGTAATTAGTAATTTTGCTATTAAAAGTTCAGAAAGTTGGCAGATAAGTAATCTTGTTTTTCGAGAACAAATATGGCGCAGTTTTGATATTGTCAATATAGATTATAAATCTGAAGAACTATCTCCAAATCTTGAATATGTTAAAGCCATAGGTTTTTCCGATTTGACGAGAGGAGAAGGAAGTATAAAATGTAGTCGCTTAGATTGGTTTGAGATTTGGGTTTGATAAATCATGAATAATGCAAAAAGAGAAAGTCTTACCATTGCCGTAACCAGCTACTTTAATCCGTTAAATTATCAAAGTAGAAAAGATAACTATATTCTGTTTAAAAATCAATTACAAATACCATTGTTAACAATTGAATGGAGTCCAGAAGGAAAATTTGATTTAACCGAGAAAGATGCTGATTTTTTAATCCAATTAAGTTCGGGGGATTTGATGTGGCAGAAAGAACGACTTTTAAATATTGCTTTTTCGGAAATACCTTCTCATTTTGAGTATATTGCTTGGCTTGATTCAGACATTATTTTCCTCGATCAAAAATGGTTCAAAAAATCAGAAATCTTACTCCAAGATAATTACATTATTCAGCCATTTTCCGAAGTATTTTACTTGGACAAAAATACAACCAAAGAATTGTCTCAAAATAGAGATCGATATGTCGATACCTCCCAAATAAATTGCAGTGGATTTAAAAGTCGGTATTCTTTTGTTCATCAATATAAAAATTTGGGTGATAAAATTTTAGAGGATGATTTGAATTTACGATTTCATGTTAAATCTTCAGATAAGTTATTTCATCAACCTGCTTATGGATTTGCTTGGGTTGCGAGGAAAGATTTTATTAATCAATATAAACTTTATGATCGTACTATTTTAGGTGGTTCTGACATATTACTTGCCTATGCTTTAGTAAATGGGGTGAAAATATTAAGGGAAAAATATCAATCTGTAGGCTGGGGCTTTTACTCTAACAGTGAAAGTTTTACATCTTGGCATGAGAAAATTTCTAATGTTACTAATGGCAAATTATCATTTGCACAAGGTTCTATTCTTCATTTATTTCATGGAGATTCCCAAAACCGTCAATATATTTCTCGAATAAATGGTGCTTTAAAATATAAGCTGAATCTAGACCAAGATATTGTTTATACTCAAGAAAAACTATGGAAGTTTAGTAAACAAGAACTCAAACATAGTTTTTCTGACTATTTTTATCATTACCTCAAATCAAGACAAGAAGATTAAGATAATTAAATTATGTCGGTTCTTATGTACTTATGTACATACTATGCCAAACTATTAGTTAAACATCAGAGCCAATATTTATGACTTATAATTTCTTAAGAAACAATACCAACCTAGACAAAATTCAAACAGCATTAGGGTCGATCGCCAGTTTAGCTTATGCACCGCCCCATGACTATCCCATGTCTGTTCCGGTGTTCAGAAATAAACCCAAAACAGAAAGATTCCGCCCCAAAACAGAGAAAATGAGACTTTATGTTCATATTCCTTTCTGTAATTATGGCTGTAGTTTCTGTACCTTTGCTAAGGGTGTGGGAGCATCTCAAGAGCAAATGACTCGTTATGTCAAAGCACTTAAAAAAGAATTAGAATGGATTGAACCAGGAATCACTCTTAGTCAACTGTTTATGGGAGGCGGTACCCCAACAGTTTTACCCGCACCACTTTTAGATGAACTTTTAAGTGCCATTTTTGAGCGAATGTCTGATGATACTTCTAAAGTTCATACCGTAGAAACTTCCCCTGATTCCCTTACTCCTGAACATATTAAAGTGTTGCAAAAACACAGGATAGGTAGAATTAGCATGGGGATTCAAAGCTTAGATCGAGAAGTATTAGCAAGGGTAAACCGACAACATAGTACCGAACAAGCGTTAAAAGCTTGTCAGATGTTGGTTGAAGCAGGTTTTATTGTTAATATCGATCTTATCTATGGCTTACCTGGTCAAACTCATGATAGTTTTCGTTATGATGTGGAAACTCTAAGCTCTTATGGTATTCATGCCTTTACTTTTTATAATCTTCGTAGTAACGAGCGTACACCAATTAAAAAGATAATAGGAGATGAAGAAAGATGGAATCTACTTCGCTTGATAGATTGGCGTACTTTAGTTAAAAGTGTTGCTCAAGAAAAAGGATATAGTCAGACTCGTTGGCATACCTTTAAAAGATTAGACACTATTGCCGCTAAACATGATCGAGAGCCTTGTTTTACTTATGATGGCATGGGATACCAATTAGGAATAGGAGTTAGTGCGCGATCGCAGTTAGGTTATACTTTATATCGCAATACTCTACATCTTAATTCCTATTTAGAACGTATCGAAAACAATCAAAGTCCAGTAGATGATATTATCCCCCTTACCTTAGAAGATCGCAAGACTCAATTTGTTGCCCGTTCCATAGGAGATGGAAAAATTCTTAATCGTGCTAATTATGAACAGGCTTTTGGTTGTACCTTAGAGCAAGATTTTGGCGACATTATTAATCGGTTACGGGAGAATGAATTAATTAAAGATAATGGTCAAGAATTATCCATGTCAGAATTAGGAAAACTGGTTTATGACTTAGTAACCGTCTGTTTTTATCCGCCAAGAGCTTTAGAAATGCTCAAAGAAAAAGAAACAGTAGTAATTCCTGCTTAATCAATCACATTCTTGAGGTAGCAATTAACCGAACAGGCTTTAAAAGCAGAAAGTTTATTAAAAATATAACCGACTGATTATGATTGAATATTTTGACAAAGCCTCCCATATTTACGATAGCGTTAGGGGATGGCCTGCTGATGTTTCTAAAAAGGTCACCGATGGGATATTAACCTCGGTTTCAGCCACCCTAGACAGTCAATTTTTAGAAGTAGGTGTAGGTACGGGTAGAATAGCTTTGCCTTTTTTGGAAAGAGGATATTCATACACGGGAATAGATAGTTCTGCCCAAATGATGGCGAAATTAAGTCAAAAAGTTGCCAATAGTTCGTTCAAATTAAATTTAGTACAGGCTAGTGCCACCTCTTTACCTTTTGAAGACAATAGCTTTGATGTGGTACTAGCTATCTGTGTTTTACATCTTATCCCTGATTGGCAAATAGCTCTAAGGGAGATTTGCCGTGTTCTTAAATCAAATGGTACTTTTATTTATCATCATGGTAAAATCAGATCCGTTAGTACTCATAGTCTTAATTTGAGTGACTCTATCTCTGAATTAGATCGACAATGGCGAACTATTTTGGAAAGTTATAAGTTGCAACCTTCAATTTATGGAGCAACAGAAGCAGAGGTTTTAGATTTATTACAACAACAAGAAGCCAAAATAGATACGTTAATTGGAGCAAATTGGACAGAAAAACGTACAGTTAAACAGTTAATCAATAGTTATATTACTAAGGGATGGCGGATGTCTTGGCAGATTTCTGATGACATATTTACAAAAGCGATCGCTGATTTAACAGCATGGTGTCAACAAAAATATTATTCTTTAGATGTGACTTTGGCTCGTGAAACTCAATTTAAACTTTTTGTGGTGAAAAATTGGGCTGGTAACAATACTGCCCAGATAAGAAAAATTATTGGTTATGATTCCGGATAGGGAAAAGGGGGAAGAGAGGGAAGAGGGGGAAGAAAAAAGCCAATTATGAACGGTTTTTCCCACACTCCCCACACTCACCACACTCCCCACACTTCTTTTTCAATAAGGTTTTTAAACCTAACCGAGCAGTATTGGGGCTGGTAATAGTTAACAAAATTAGGCAAATATAATGCTCACATTAGAACAACAAGAAGCTTTAACTAGAGTCGGCAAAGGTACTCCTATGGGTGAACTTTTGCGGTGCTATTGGATGCCGATCGCCATTAGCAGTGATTTAGATAGAGGTAAAACCAAGAAAGTTAGAGTCTTAGGGGAAAATTTAGTTTTATTTCGGGATCTTTACGGAAAATTAGCACTTATTGCCGAACAATGCCCCCACAGGCTAACATCTTTAGCCTACGGTTGCGTTGATGAGGAAGGGATTAGATGTCCTTATCATGGTTGGAAATTTAATGCCCAAGGAAAATGCTTAGAAACGCCCCCTGAACCAGAAAATAGTAAATTATCTGAAAAGGTGACTATTACTGCCTATCCAGTAGAAGAATTAGGTGGCTTAATCTTTGCTTATTTAGGTTCATCCCCTGCTCCCCTTTTACCCCGTTATGATTTATATGTTTGGGAAGGAGTCATTAGAGATATTGGTTACACCATTATTCCTTGTAACTGGTTACAAATTATGGAAAATAGTGTTGACCCCTATCATTTACAATGGCTACATGGTCATCATCTTGCCCATATTCGCTCTCAACAAGGTCAACAATCCCCCACCCATTACCGCAAAAAACAAGTCAAAATAGGCTTTGATTTGTTTGAATATGGCATTATTAAGCGTCGTATGTTAGAAAGTGGTTCAGAAGATGATGATGATTGGAAAGTGGGACATCCTCTTATTTTCCCTAATATATTGAGAGTTGGTTGCCATCCTCAACATCGTTTTCAAATTCGTGTGCCTATTGATGATACTCATACTCTTCATTTCTGGTACTCTTGTTATCATCCTTCGCTTGGGGTTGAAGTACCTAAACAAGAGCAAATCCCCAGTTATGAAGTAATTTGGCAAGATGAAAAGGGTGATTTTTTGTTAGATTTCGTTGATGGACAAGATATTATGACTTGGGTAACACAAGGGGCTATTTGCGATCGCACTCAAGAAATTCTGGCTACATCAGATAAAGGAATTATCTTATATCGCCGTTTGTTATTTGAACAATTAGCCAGAATTAAACAGGGTAAAGAGCCAATGGGCGTGATTCGGGATGCCAAGAAAAATCAAATTATTGAATTTCCCCAAGAAAAAAATAAATTTGGCGCTGGTAATTCTTTTCTACAAGAATCCATTGCTATGAGTCATGTTAGATATAGTCCTCTTAAAGATTTATTACCCAAAATACTCTGACAATTTATGTCTTCTTCTCAACGTTTTTTCATCTATGTACAACATCTTTCTGGTACAGGGCATTTTGTCAGAATTTTTGAAATAGCCCGTATCTTAGCCGAAAAACATCAAGTTTATCTCGTAGATGGCGGGCGTGCTATTCCTCGATTAACTCCTCAATTTCCTTTTGAAAAAATAAAATTACCACCAATTTATCGTCTAGAGGGAAATCTAGCTCCTGTGGATTCTAATCTTAGTATTCAAGCAGTAATGGAGACGAGAACAAATATACTTTTAAAATCCATCGAAACAATTAAACCAGATGTTTTCTTAATCGAACATTTTCCTTTTAGTAAAGCAATTTTAGCCCCAGAAATTATCCCGATTATTAATCAAGCGAGGATGGTTAATCCTCAAGTAAAAATAATTTGCTCTCTCAGAGATATTTGCCCCAACACTAAATATGAACTAAATCGAGAACAACATCGGCGCGAGGCTTTATTTTATCTAGAGCAATATTTTGATGCTATTTTAGTTCATAGCGATCCTAATATCGTGAAGTTAGAAGACTATATGCCTTGGCGATCGCAAATTAAAATACCCATAAAATATACAGGTTATGTATCCCAAAAAGCACCAACTAAATTTAATATTCAACCACAATTAATACCTAATAAACTGCCTCCTATTATTGTTAGTGCAGGGGGCAATGGGAGCTTATCTTTGATTAGTGAGTGTATTAAAACATGGCAAGAATGTTTACTAAAAAAATTAGGTTTTGAGCGTCAATTAATTATCTTTTTACCCTTATTTATGCCAGCTAATCAAATCAATCAAATTCATGAGCAAATTACCGATAAATCTATTGAAATTAAAAAATTCACCCCAAACTTTTTAGAATGGATGCAAATTGCCGCTCTTTCTATTTGTCAATCTGGTTATAACACTTGTACTAATATTCTAGAGACAAAAACACCTGCTATTCTAATCCCCGATTTAAAAATGTCAGATCAATTGCCCCGTGCTACAAGATTAAGTGAACTTGGTTTAGTGAAGATGATTAAACCTAATGAACTCAATTCTAATATTTTGAAGGAAGCTATTATTACTCAAATTGATTCTACTTTTCCTCCTCATAATATTAATCTCGATGGGGGCTATAAAACTTGCGAATTTTTAGAACAAATCTAATCTTAATATTTGTAAAATCGAAGAAATGCGGGAGTTAACCATCCTCAGCCCTTATGTGGAAATAGCCTGCTATTTTTTGATGCAAATCAGGTTTCTCTGAAGACCATTCTTCTCAGGTTAAAGTAGAAAGCGGTGTCTAATACTGCTTTATGTAGACCCTGCTTCAAACTTTCGATCGCTAAAGGGAATACTTCCCCACTTCTTTCATCCATATATATTTTTTTTATTTCGAGGGGAACGAGCGGCGTTTTCAAAAATCGGTCACGAACGAATTTAGCCTGAAATCCTCGCCCTTTATAAACTGTATTGCGAGCAACTGTTGTTTCCAGATTAGGAAGCTTAATAGCGGCAAGCCCGTTTTCCAACACCTTGATTAATCTAGACCAGTTGCGGAGATCGAGCTGAGCTGTACTCAGGTGAAAGATGGGCGCATCTTTATGCTGCCTGATTTGCCAGTTATAGCTATGCAGATCGATCGCCAAGCAGCCACCGCAGCGGCAATTCAATGTCGCTACTAATGCTTCTAGTAGACGGTAATAGCGTGAATGCTTGTGGTAACTAACTTGGCGTTGTTCTGCTGTTAGCGGTTGCCTCCAGACTTTTTTCCCCATGCCTCTTCATAGAGACATTTATCTGTCGGGCGGTTGAGATCGTATTCATAACGGGAATCTCTTGCCACTAATGTGACAGGGAAAGACTCAATCAGCTCGTCAGTATAGGGATCTTCTTCAAGATAGCGCTCTTCTTCATTGAGCAAGCAAATATCCGCCAAGTCTGTTCGTAATTCATGTCCAGCGTGAATGGCAGTACAAAGGTAGGGTACATATTGTTGAACCCTTATTTCTAAAGAACCATCTTCCAATATTCCTTCAAATATTTTGCCAACTGATAGGTAATCGAAAATTTGTTTTTCATTCAGCGTTTGCATTTTCAATAATCCGAAAATATAACTTTTCCTGTTTCTAAGTTATCCTTGATTCCTTTAGCAAGTACTAGGGGAGAGAAACCTCTCCAAGAACCTATAACTACTATAGTTTCTGGTCTAGCAATTATAACCAACCCACAGGGCAATTATGAATTATGAATTATGAATTATGAATTATAAATTAGTTTTACTTAACTTTTGACTTTGTAGAGAGGTAGCATGCTACGTCTCTACTGATTTTTGAGGAACCCTCACCAGCCAATCGACTTTTTCAGCAAGCCCTAATTATTTTCTCACCATTCTAATTAATAGTTTCTCTAACTCCACCCAAACAAACATTAAACTACTAAAACCAAGACAAATTAATAATTGAGTTCCAGTTAAAAAGTTTGTACCAAAAAAGTTGCGTAAAAAAGGAACATAAATCAGCATTAATTGTAAAATAACGGTAACAGAAATGGCAACTAAAAGGGAAGGATTAGAAAATAGATTCATTTCAATAGTTAAGCGATTATCCGATCGCACTGCTAAAGCATGACCCATTTGCGCAATACAAAGAGTGGTAAAAACCATTGTCTTCCAGCTATTAGGGTTAGGGGTATTAATTGTTTGTTGATAGGACCACATCATTAAAGAAATGGTAATAATAGAAAAAATTAAACCGATTCTCACCATATAAAATCCTAAACCTCTAGCAAAAATACTCTCTTTAGAGCTAAATGGTTTACGTTCCATTACATCAGGATCAGCTGGCTCAATGGCTAAAGCTAGGGCAGGTACACCATCAGTAACTAAATTCATCCAGAGAATTTGTAGCGGAGTTAGAGGTACATCAGGAAGCCCTAAAAAAGGTGCGGCAGCAATGGTAATTACTTCTCCTATATTACTTCCTAAAATATATTTAATAAATTTGCGGATATTGTTATAAACAACTCTACCTTCTTTAACAGCATTGACAATGGTGGCGAAATTATCGTCAAGTAATACCATCTCACTAGCTTCCTTGCTCACATCGGTACCTGTAATGCCCATAGCAATGCCTATTTCAGCTTGTTTAAGGGCGGGGGCATCATTCACTCCATCTCCCGTCATTGCCACTAATTTACCCCGCTTTTGCAATGCTTGGACAATGCGTAATTTATGCTCTGGAGCAACTCTGGCATAAACACTTACTTTCTCTACTTGTTGCTCTAATTCAGCTTGAGAAAGTTTACTTAATTCTTTGCCAGTTAAAATCAAATCCTCTCCTTCAGTAACACCTAATTGATAGGCGATCGCCTTAGCGGTTAATTGATGATCTCCTGTAATCATAACTGGGCGAATTCCTGCACTGCGACAATCGGCTACAGCTAACTTTACTTCAGGGCGAGGTGCATCTAACATCCCTACTAATCCTAACCAAATTAAATCTTGCTCTACTTCTTCTTCTAAGGAATTAGGTTCAGACATTTTAATGTCTTCTGAATTTGCTGTTTTGATGGGCTTATAAGCTATGCCTAAAACTCTTAATCCTCTACTAGCCATATCATTATTAGTTTCCAAGATATAGTTAATTTCTGTTGCCGTTAAAGGTAAAATTTCTTGGGCTAGTTGATAAGATTGACAACAGTCTAAAATTAATTCTGGTGAGCCTTTGCTAAAACTAACTAAGTCTGTGGCTAGGATTTTTTCAGTTTTATTGGTACAAATAACACTCATGCGTTTTCTTTCGGAAGAAAAAGGTATTTCGGTAATGCGAGGCAATTGTTGCTTCATTTGATCTTGGTTTAATCCCGCCTTTCCAGCTAAAGCTAATAAAGCCCCTTCAGTTGGATCGCCTATAATCTCCCATTTTCCGCCTGTTTGATCTAAAGTAGCATCATTACATAATAGGGAAGCAAGTAATAAATTCTTTAACTCAGAATTATCTCTAACCTCGATTTGTTGCCCTTGAGAATTAAGATTGCCTTGGGGGTGATTTTTGTTCTTTTCTGGTAATAGTAAAAATTGTCCTGTGGGATTGTAACCTTCTCCTGTAATTTGAAAGGCAGAATGAGCGGTTTGCACTTCTTGTACCACCATTTTATTTTGGGTTAAAGTGCCAGTTTTATCGGAACAAATGGTATCTACTGAGCCTAAAGTTTCTACTGCGGGTAATTTACGAATTAAGGCATTGCGCTTAACCATTCTTTGTGTACCTAAAGCTAATGTCACGGTAATTACCGCAGGCAAGCCCTCTGGTACAACTGCCACTGCCATACTCAGAGATACTTCAACTAGCTGTTGCAAACGACTAAAATTTCCTGCTTTGATAGTACCAAATACTATGACAAACACCACCAACAGTAACGAACCAGTTACTAAAGCGTTACCTAATTGGGTCATCCTTTTTTGTAAAGGGGTAGGCTCATTTTTGACTTCCTGCAACATCTGGGCTATTTTGCCTAGTTCCGTCTTCATACCTGTGGTAGTAACAACGGCTTTACCTCTACCATTAATAACTTCTGTACCTGTAAAGACCATATTTAGGCGATCGCCAAGAGGAATATCTTCAGGTAAACCATCTGGGTTAGGTGATTTTTTGACGGGCTTTGCTTCTCCTGTTAAGGCAGATTCCCTTATTTTTAACTGTTGTTCATCAAGGATTAAACCATCAGCACAAAGCTGATTTCCTGCCTCTAAAAGAATAATATCTCCCGGGACTAATTCTTTAGCATTTACTTCTAATCTTTTTCCTTCTCGAATTACTTGTACTTGAGGCGAAGACATTTTTTTCAGCGCAGCCAAGGCTTTTTCCGCCTTAGTTTCTTGTAAATAACCCAAAATGCCATTGAGAATAACAATTAACATAATGGCGATCGTGTCTTTAAAAGGAACTCCAGATTCACTAAATCCCGTCCTTAAATCAATTAAATCCAGAACACCGGAAATGATTGCTACCACAATCAACATAATCAGCATAATATTTTTAAACTGATCGAGAAAAATATCCCAACCACTACGCCCTGCTGATTCTTCTATTTCATTTAATCCATATTTTGCTAGTCGCTGTTTAAATTCTGTCTGAGTTAAACCTTCTTCTGAATTAGTGTTAAGTAATTGAAGTGCTTTATCTATCTTATAAGTATGCCAAGGTTGTTGCCCTGAAGACGAAGATTGTTGTGATTCGGAAGAAGAAACCATTTTTTGATTAAAGATAAATTATTGATAGTTCAAAACTTTAACCCGCCTTGAACTCAAGTTCAAGGCTAATAGCGCAAGTCCATTAAAATGGACTAAATTTTGTAGTCATCTTTAGATGACTTTAGCTATAAGCCAAGAAATTTATGACAAAAAAAATAAAGGATTCGAGCATCACTCTTTCAAGGGTGAAAAAAAGAAAAATAATTCCTTATTCCAAGCCTAGATCCATACCGAAGTCAGGACAAGCTTCAGGCTTGGGTAATTCTACATTCTAAATTCTAAATTCTAAATTCTTTTGACTCTGTTGGTTAATTCGTGAAACCCTGATTCTATCTGTAGAGACGTTGCATGCAACGTCTCTACCCACGTTCGATAAAATTAATTCGCCAACAGTATAATTTATTTCTTGGTGGACTCATTACCTGATCCGTTAACTGTTTCTAGCTTAAGCTTGCCCTGAGCTTGTCGAAGGGTTGACACGAATGATGGCATATACCCTCTTTGCTTTAAATTAATCAGGGGAATCTGAAACTTTTCAAATACTCTTTTTTAGCATTAGTTTATAGTATCAGAAAAACCTCCAGATCTGCATTAAAATAATAAAATAACTGTAATCTATAATCTTAAGACTGGCTGATGACCGAAGAAGAGTTGCTACGGGTAATTGAACAAGCCGCATCAGAGGGAGCGACAGAATTAGATCTTTCTGGTAATGAGTTGACTGCTTTACCGCCTGAGATTGGTAAGCTAAAGAACCTCAAAAAGCTGATGCTCGGTAAGTATAAGTATGACGCAGATGGACGTATCGTTGGTACTATCGGCAACAAGTTGAGCTGGTTACCTCCAGAAATAGGATTGCTCAATCAACTTGAAGAGCTTCAGATACTCAGCAATCAACTGAGTAGTTTACCAGCCGAATTGGGACAACTCACCAACTTACAAACCCTCCAACTCTTCAACAATCAACTGAGTAGTTTACCAGCCGAAATAGTCCAACTCACCAACTTACAATCCCTCGAACTCAGCGACAATCAACTGAGTAGTTTACCAGCCGAAATAGTCCAACTCACCAACTTACAATCCCTCGAACTCAGCCGCAATCAACTGAGTAGTTTACCAGCCGAATTGGGACAACTCACCAACTTACAATCCCTCGAACTCAGCGGCAATCAACTGAGTAGTTTACCAGCCGAAATAGTCCAACTCACCAACTTACAATCCCTCGAACTCAGCTACAATCAACTGAGTAGTTTACCAGCCGAATTGGGACAACTCA
>CAJHXH010000048.1_pt1 | contig 15739 bp, 14 predicted proteins | sample 9198571 | NCBI WGS metagenome assembly CAJHXH01 (sample SAMEA7708301, study PRJEB35096) | sediment metagenome | biome: marine neritic benthic zone biome [ENVO:01000025]; feature: sediment [ENVO:00002007]; material: shallow marine sediment [ENVO:03000034] sea grass bed [ENVO_01000059] ... | reverse complement strand
TACTATTAAGTTTTGCCAGATAGTTACTTGCGATGTGTAGGAAAAGGTAATTTTAGCACGGAACTTACCTTCTCTTTTCTTTGTAGTTTTTCCATTATAACATAAATAATGAGATTTGCCTAGACTTATGGTTAATAGTTAAACCGCTTATTACGTCGCTCGGTAATGGCGAATTTACTCTGGGAAGATTTATTTTACGAAGATGGCATATCAGTTACAGAAAATATCAAATCTTTAATTCCCCAAGTAGAAGCAGAAAAAGTATTTAAAATTGCGATCGAAGCTCGTACCCAACAAAAATTACGGCACGTACCCTTATTAATTGCCCGTGAAATGGCTCGCATTGATAGCCATAAAAAACTGGTAGGAGAATTATTACCACAAATTATTTTACGTGCCGATGAATTAAGCGAGTTTGTGGCTTTATATTGGCAACATGGCAAACAACCATTATCAAAACAAGTAAAAATAGGTCTAAGACAAGCATTTAATAAATTTGATGCGTACCAATTAGCGAAATATAACCGAGGAAATCAAGTCAAATTAAGGGATGTCATGTTTTTAGTTCATCCCAAACCCCCTCAAGGAAAAGAAGAATTATTCAATCAATTAGCCAATAATACCCTGCCAACTCCTGATACTTGGGAAGTCGCCTTATCTACTGGGGAGAATAAAAAAGAAACATGGACTCGCTTAATCAATGAGCGGAAAATGGGGGCATTAGCTTTTGTCAGAAACTTGCGAAATATGGAAGAGGTGGGTGTCTCTCCTGAGATTATTTTGAAGGGATTTGAAACCATTAATCCTTACTGGTTATTGCCCTTAAATTACTTGTCAGCCGCTAAAGCAGCACCTCGTTATGAGCGTGAATTAGAAACCTTGATGTTACGAGGATTATCAAAAGCACCCAAATTACCGGGTTATACTATTTTTGTGGTGGATGTTTCTGGTTCAATGACTGGTAAAATTAGCTCTCGCAGTCAATTTAATCGAATGGATGCGGCGGCGGCGATGGCTGTGCTGGCATCGGAAATGTGCGATCGAATAGCCGTTTATGCCACTGCAGGTAATGATATGACTAGAAAACACAGTACTAAATTCATCAAGCCTAGACGAGGTTTTGCTTTAAGTGACGAAATTTTATCAACACAACATCAATTAGGAGGAGGAGGTATTTTCACCCGTCAATGTCTTGAGTTTATTAAGAAAAAGGAGAAAGAAATCCCAGATAGAATTATTATTTTCTCAGACAGTCAAGATTGTGATCATCCCAATAAGCGTGTACCTAATCCTTTTGGCAAAAATAATTATATTGTTGATGTATCGGCTCATTCACGGGGCATAAACTATGAGGTATTATGGACGGCTGAAATTTCTGGTTGGAGTGAACATTTCCTCAGTTTTATTGCCGCTTTAGAAGGGATTGAGTTAACCGAAACAGAACCACAAAATTAAAAGAAGGCAGAAGGCATAAGGTTTTCACCGTTGTAGGGTGGGTTAGGCAACCAGTAATTAACAACTTTTACCATTCAATTTTAAATTAGCCGTAACCCACCACTATTGTAATGTTTGATCTAGTTTTAAAATTTACTTTATATAGCCGTCGCCATATTGCTTATGAGGTTTCCTCAACAGGCAAGATGCCTGTTTTACCAACTATCTCTTTTTATTGTCTCCTAACTAACTTGTCGGTTGCTATAAATCAGCTCTAATGAGGTTTTTTTGTCCTCAATTAATGTTAAAATATATTCAGAAATGAAAATAAAAACTAAAATTTATGACTCAAACCAATAACAAGGAACAGATTAAATCTGTTGAGGGACATTATCCAACACCTCAACCCGGAGTTGATCCTTTTTTCCATTTAGGGAAAGATAGAGAAGAACAAATTAAAATTAATCAAGCAGGAATTGATTTAATTCGATCTTGGCGAGAAAGAAAACTCAGCGACGAAGAAGCAAAAGCGGCAGAAGAATCTTGGGAATTTGTCAAAAAAGTAATTGATGAAAACCGTAGCCGTAAGTTTTTTTCCTAAATTATGATTGTTCTACTTGATACAAATGTTTTAGGAGTTCTTTGCAATCCCAATAAAAGACAAAACATGATTGAATGTCAGACTTGGTTTGAAAGACTCTTGGCAAGGGGAGTTTATTTTGGTACATCCGAACTTTGTGATTATGAACTCAGGAGGGGTTTAATCTTAGCTCAAAAAGCGGGAAAATCGGCTGATGGACTTAAAAAGTTAGATGACTTAAGAATTATAGTTGACTTTTTAAAAGTAGATCATAAAGTTAGTTTAGAAGCATCAAAAATATGGGCAGAATCTCATTTAAAAGGACAGCCCACCGCAGATGAAAAAAATATTGATATTGATATGATAATTTCGGCTCATTGGCGAATTTTACAAACAATGTTTCCGGGGCGTTATGTTGTTGTTAGCACCACGAATATTAAGCATTTAAGTTTATTTTGTGATGCCCAAGAATTGCAGAATATTAATTATTAATAATAGTATTACACACTAAAAGGCGATCGCCCTTTAACAACAACTTTTTTCTTTACTTATTTTGGGGTTGAGAAAATGTCTTTTCTTGCGACTCTATTTCATCGATGCGGGCTTCTAAGGCATTCATCCTCTCTTTAAGTTCAATTACTAGGATAGCTAATCTATCAAACATGGGATCTTGAATGGATGGTGCAGGAGGAGAAGAGGGCAGACGGATTTGTTCCCCATCTCCTGAAGAGCTTGGAGAGCGCACCCTTTTTAGCTGGCTTTCCAGACGGTTAACACGACTACGAAGCCGATAATTTTCTGACTCAAGACGAGAAACTCTTGCTTTAATAGAGCTAAGACTCTGGGCTTTAGCCACTCCTATCCATAGCCCAAACAAAAGCAGGATCACAAAGGCGAAAATTACTATGGAAAAAAAGGGTGAAGTCTTTTTAAACATCAGGTATGAAAAAATTAAAATCATTCTTAATTAATATTTCCTCGCTTTTATTTTAAAATAACGTCAGTTCGATGAAAACTGCTTGAGAATGTTTGGTATAATTGATTACATAACTATTCAGTAATTAAATTTCAATCTAAATTAAATGGCTCCACAACTAAAAATTTATGTACCTCCCCATCCTTTAATTAAACATTGGTTAGGAGTTGCCAGAGATAAAAATACACCCTCAACCCTATTCAAGACAGCGATGGTAGAATTAGGGCGTTGGTTAACCTATGAAGCCATGAGAGAATGGTTGCCCACCGTTGATACCCAAGTTGAAACCCCTTTAGCGGTAACACCAGCAACCCTGATTAATCCCCAAGTACCCATTGCTACTATTCCTATTTTAAGAGCTGGTTTAACCCTATGGGAAGGCTCTCAAACCCTATTACCCCTTGCTTCAACTTATCATCTCGGATTAGTTAGAAATGAAGAAACCCTTGAACCTAGTTGCTATTTGAATAAATTACCATCACAATTTGCTCCTAATACTCATATCTTAATTTTAGAACCCATGTTAGCCACTGGTGGCTCAATTATGTTAGCAATGGCAGAAATTGTTAAACGGGGAGGAAACCCTGCCCTAACGAGAATTCTCTCTGTGGTTGCCGCCCCACCTGCTTTACAAAAATTAGGCGGCGAATATCCAGAGCTTAATATTTATTCTGCCATGATTGACGAGGAAGTTAATGAGTCAGGATTTATTGTACCTGGTTTAGGTGATGCAGGCGATCGAGCTTTTGGCACGTAACAGTTGAGGTGTTGACAGTTATAGCACTTAATGGGACTTTAGCTAAAATTAAGTCCAAATAAGCTCCTGAGAATTTTCTAAAAGAAGAAAAATTAGGACTTGAATTAAACTTGCGATCGGTCATCGCCGTGCCGTTTTCAGCGATCGCCTTGACGAAAAAAATATATATGCAATAAAAATGTTATATAATCCTTTGTAGAACAGGCAACATGAGCTGTTGAGGGGATAATCTTCCTGTGCAGGCTAGAAGCCTACACCACGTCAGTTGTAATCACTGGGTTTAGGAAGCCTTATTTAGAAATTTTTTCTTGAATAAAAAGATTAATTAGCGATCGCACTAAAAACAAGGCAAATAAACCTGTTAAACCAAATAAAATCACTGCCCACTGACTATATACAGTAGAGACTAACAGAATAGCACTGAGAAGGGAAAAGCCAGTTAAACAAGAATAAATCAAGGTTTTTAGAGCAAAATAAATATTTTTTAAGATTCTTTCACTCTCTAACGAGCGAACCCTTAACTGAACTTCCCCTTGCTCTAATTTCCAATGAAAATCTTGGACTAAATTTTCTAACCGAGAGGGTTTTTGTAATTGCCGTTGAATCAACATTTTTGTTTGACGGGTAATAGTAGCTAACATATTGCCTTGATAACTAGAACGAGCAATTTTTTGCATAAAAGGTTGACTTGCCGCCAATAAGTTATACTGAGGGTCTAAGTTACGGGCGATACCGTCGAGAGTAGTTAAAGCCTTGACGATAAAAGTCATTTGTGGAGGTAAGCGGAAAGGTTGTTGCTCAAACATAACGTAAATTTCCGTGCTAATTTCCTGAAAAGCATTAACATCCACTGGTTTATCCCGAAATCTATCCAATAAAAAGCTAATTAATCGCTTAACCGCCGTCATATCAGCTACTCGCTCAATTAAACCCATATAAATCAACATTTCCAATACCTGATCCGTATCTTTTTGTAATACGGCAAAAAATGTTTGTACCATTTGTTCTTTGGCTAATCCTTTCACTTCTGTCATCGTACCGAAATCATAAAAAATAATTGACCCATCTTGATTTACTGCCATATTACCTGGATGGGGATCTGATTGGAAAAAACCATCTTCTAAAAGTTGCTTAAGATAAGTGCAAATTCCCAACTCAATTACTGGTTTAAGGGGAATATGATGCTGAATTAAGGCTTGTCGATCATTAATTTTAATGCCTGGCAAATACTCTAAAGTCAAAACTTTTTTCGTGGTATATTGCCAATAAACTTGAGGTACAATTATGCGAGAATCCTGTTTAAAATTATCTTGAAATCTGTCTGCATTTTTGCCTTCATGAATATAGTCAATTTCTACAAATAATAAAGCAAAAAATTCTTGATAAATTAATGCTAAATCATACTTTTTAAATCCAGGTATAAAACGATTGCCGAACTTAATTAAACCCTTTAAAACTTCAAAATCGAGTTTAAATAATTGATCTAAACCTCTCCTTTGTACTTTGACAACAACAGCTTCTCCTGTTTGCAAGACTGCCCGATGTACTTGCCCTAAACTAGCGGCGGCAATTGGTGCTCGTTCAAATTCAACAAATATTTCATCTAATGGCTGCCCTAATTCTTTTTCAATAATACTGATGGCTTCTTCTGATAAAAAAGGAGGAACTCGATCTTGTAACTCACTAAATTCTTCGACATATTCTACAGGTATTAAATCAGGACGAGTTGATAAAGCCTGACCAATTTTAATAAAAGTTGGACCTAATTTAATTAAATTTTGAACTAACCATTTAGCTCGTTTATGCTTGTGCTTACTAGAGTTTTTTCCTAGCAAAAAATCAATTATTAAAAAGAAGGAAAATTGCAGACTCATCTGCATAATCTCCCACTGACGTTGTAATGGAGAATAGTGTTTATATTCCCATGATAAGTGTTGTTTGCTCAGTTTCATTCACTAGGTAATTGAGGAAATTTAAGTGTAAAGATATTAAGATAATCAGCCGATTTAGCACAAGGAGTGCTAGTCACATCAATAATACCATTTAAATTTTCGACCAAAGATTTAACTAAGGCAAGTCCTAATCCTGTGCCACTATTAGTTACATTTTCTACTTGTTTTCCTTGATAAAAAGGTTCAAAAATTAGCTCTTGTTCATCTTCCTCAATGGCAAGACCGTAGTTTTCAATTTTTATTATATTATGTTGAGCGTCAGTATAAATCTGCAAGTTTATTTCTGTTTCTCTAACTGAGAATTTACAGGCATTATTAATCAATTCTTTAATTATTAAACTAACACTGTTGAAATCTGCATAAATATATTCTGAATTACAACTCATTTTAAGTTCAACTTTCTGAGAATGTAGAGCTTGAGCAAAATCTTTAGATAAATTATCAACTAAGGAGTTTAAAAAAATTTTTTTTAGTTCAAAATTAAATTGATTAGCCTGTATTTTTTCTAAGGTTAATAAGTTATTTACTAAGCTAATTTCTTTATCGCATTCCTCTTCTAAAATATTTAGGTAACGAAAGATTTTTTCTTCTATATTAATTAATTTTAACATTTTTATTGCCATTTTCATATTAGATAATGGCGTTTTAAAAGCATCACTTAAACTAGAAACAAATTCATCTTTGATACTATTTAAATGTTTTAATTCTTCAATATGATGACGCATTGTTTGTGATAATTTAGCTTGTACTTCTAAACTAACTTGTAATTGAGCAGTTCTTTCGTCAACTAAAGATTGTACTTTATCGAATGTTTGTCGGTTAATAATTGAGGTAGCTACTTGTTTAGCAATCCACTTACCTGCTTCAATTTCTGCCGTTTGCCAAATACGGGATTGATAACTTTGTAAAATCAAAAAGCCAATAATTATAGGATGAAACTTTTTACTTTCTCGTTGAAGAAACAGAGGAATAATTAGTATAGATTCTAAATAATTAAAATCAAATATTGTTAGAATATCTGCGTTAATATTCCACTGATTTAGCTGTTTTTTATTTTCAATAATAGTTAAATCAGGTGCTTTTTTCCACGCATGACTAATTAAGCCAGAATCGGATAATTGATAAACAGGAAATTCCTTAGGTGTATGATTCTTCTTTTGTGACTTAGATTGCCAATCAAAAGTTTTTTCTAAGTTTGCTTGAGGAATAAGTTTACTTTTTTTATTAATACCAATAAACTGGTTATATTTTAATTTAAGAATTAAAATACGGTCTAATTCTAATATTTGTCCAGTTTTTATCAGGTCATTATCGACAATATCATCCATATTTAACCAAAATCATTCAAATACTTAGAGTTAATTTGTAAGTGCGAATGGCATTCGCCCAGTTGACAGTTAATCGTTAATTAGTAAAATTGACACTGTTCTATATTTGCTATTCTGCCCAAAATTTCACAATTTAGATCAAATTGACTGGATGAAAATTATAATCACTCATTTTGTCTCTAAAACTAATAAGTGTTTATCTCTGATAATTGGAGCTTTTTCGCTTGGTAAAAAATCACGATATTGTACCCTTAAATCTCGTAAATCTATGGTCATCGTTGTTTTTAAAATCGGCTCTTTTTTTTGTTCAAATTTCGGTACGTATAAATAAGAAATCCTAGGTTTATTAAAATAAAACCTAATTAAATTAGCTTCTTCCATTATACCAATGGTGCGACTAGCACAACCTTCATATAAACGTAATAATGTTGGCAGACTTTCTAAGGCACTTTTATGAACTAAAAAACTTCTTTCAAATGTTTTTCCTACTTTACTAGACTGACAAAGTTGTTTAATTAGATCTAGATTGCGTAAACTAATTAGCATTTCATCTGCTAAAAAACAAGCCGCTTGATAATTACCAAATAATTGCTTAATATCAGCTTTTAAAGAAGGCGATAACTGTCTAATTGTAGGACGTTTATTAAAGCGACTTAAAGCTAAGTATAATAATATATCTTGACGACGTTGATCTGCTATTTTCTCCCAATCTGATTCATCAGTTACTTGTAAAATTACTTTAAATGCCCGTTTAAATGAACCAAATTCTGCTTTAATTTCCAATTCTTGAGTTAATTCTCCCTTAACAGGTAATCTACCTCTTTCTGTGTAAAAATCCATTAAAGGAGTTAGTAATTCTTGATAATCGGCAAATTTTTTCAAAGGTGATAAAATACGAGGTGATTTTACCCGTGAATGAAAACGAGAAGCCCGAAAATTATGAGCGGCAGTTTCATCTCTAAAAACAAAATAAATTCCTAAACCTGCTGGTATTGCCTCTGTTTTTAAAATTTGTTCTATGTAAGTTTTTAACTCATCTTGTTCATAATATTTTTGAAAAGTATTTCTCTCGGTAACTATACCATCAGCATAAACCATAAAACTGCGTCGGCGATCATCAATTAAAACTTGGGCAGAGACAATTAAAACTTGTTTGGTTAACTCCCACGCTTTTAATAAAGCCTCCCTTCTTTCACTTAAATTTTCAATCACATTAATAATATAGCCTAAGTTGACAATATCGGCTTTTTGTAACGGTTTATCTGGAAAATAATAAGGATCCCAACCTGCACTTGTATATCCTTTTTCCATCATAAATTTTACATCACTACCATGTCCGCAACCATAGTCAAAAAATGTATTTTTTTGGTTAAATAATTCTGCTATTAAAGCTGATTGAACTGGACGAGAAAGTCTATTTCTAACAATTGCGGCACGATGGCGATCAATTTGAATTAGGTCTTCTTCTTCTATCGGTAGATAACAAACTAAAGTATGGTTAATAAATATTAGATTATGATCTGCTAATAATTGCTCCCATTCATTTTTGGTACCAATATAGCGAGAGTTATCTAATAGACCTAATTTTTCTTCGATAGTAGTCAAATGTTTAAAGATTTGATAATTAGGATAATTAGAGGAAATAAATGTTTCTTTTCGATGTAAAATTGCTGGATTTTTACTATTTTCATAGCTAATAACTTTATAAGTTTTTTCTGGTAAATTAACAACTACACTTTTTTGAATAGCAGGGTGAGGATTAGAATCAAAGTCAGGATAAAATAGATAAGATATTTTGGTTTCTTCTAAATTAAATTTAACTAAGGTAAAATCTGCAATAATATTTTCAACAATTTTTCGGGCAGTCAGTTCATATTTTTGTAATTCTTCATCTAAACAATTAAGAGCGGAAATATGAACATAAAGATGATTTGGCAAATGTTTTCCGACTTTGCTTTGACGTGCTAACTCTGCTATTTTTACAAATTGATTAAGCCAATCTATTTGCACATTAATACTCCTCAAATTCCAATAGCTTACTTCTTCCTAATTTTAAGATAGAATAGTAATTTGGTCTTGATCTGTCATTAATTACGAAAATATGTCTTATGCCAGAGTCATTAGTGCAATAGTAGCAATTATCTTAGCATTGATGATGATTGTTGTCGGTGGTTTATACTTTACGATTTGCTTTGGGGTAATTGTTTTTTTGGCACAACTAGAGTATTTTGGGTTAGTCAGAGCAAAGGGAATTGAGCCTGCTGCTAAAACAACGATGGTAGTGTCTCAATTATTGCTAATTACCGCTACATTCGTGCCTAGTTTAACGGATGCTACCTTTGCCCTTGCTGGTGCTTTAATCTGTTTCTATCTCTTATTTCAGCCTAAATTAGCCACAATTGCCGATATTTCCACATCTATTCTGGGCTTATTTTACGTCGGCTATTTACCTAGCTATTGGATTCGCTTAAGAGTTAGTTTAGAGCAAAATTCAGCTTATGCTCAAACCATTCCCAACATACACAATTTACCATTAGATGGTTATTTCCCTGAAAGCCCCCTCGATTTTGCTAGTTTCCCTGATGCTTTAAAAATAACTTTTTTGGCGATGGCTTGTATTTGGGCAGCAGACATTGGGGCATACTTGATTGGTAAAAAGTTTGGCAAAACTAAACTATCACAAATTAGTCCCAAAAAAACCGTTGAAGGTGCTTTATTTGGTATTGGTGGCAGTATCTTGGTGGGTATAGCTGGTGGATATTTCTTAAATTGGGTTTATTGGCAGTTTACTGGGGCAATTTTAGGTTTACTGATTGGAATTGTCAGTCTTTTGGGGGATTTAACGGAATCAATGATGAAACGAGATGCCGGGGTAAAAGATTCAGGAGAATTAATCCCTGGACATGGTGGTATTTTAGATCGTACTGATAGTTATGTGTTTACTGCACCTGTTGTTTATTACTTTGTTACCTTATTTTTACCGTTATTAATCACAGGACTGACGAAGAAACTCTAGATGTACGGTGCGTTCCTAGAGAGTTATGTTAGATTAGAGATAGTAAATAACGTTGGTTAGTCTCTACGAGTCTTTAGTATTTCCTTGAATCAGAGAGTTACAATGAATAAATTTTTTAGCAGAATTATCCTTCCAGCCAGTTTTTTAACGATCGGAACAATGCTTGGAGTTTGGGGTAGTAAACAAATTTACCCCTCATCATCTATCATTCCGTCTAGTCCTTCATCACCCTCCCAAGTAACTCTGTTACCTGTGGCGACTTCTCCACAAGTTGAAGCAGAAACGCCGATCGCCAAACAAAGACAACTTAATTTTATCGCTCAAGCTGTACAAAAAGTCGGTCCTGCCGTAGTTAGAATTGATGCGGCGAGAAAGGTAGCCTTTAATGTGCCAGAAAATTTTAATCATCCCCTGTTTCGTCATTTCTTTGGTGATCAAATTCCTGAGGGAAAAATTGAAAGAGGTACAGGCTCTGGTTTTATCCTCGATGAAGATGGTTTAATTGTTACTAATGCTCACGTCGTTGAAGGTGCTAAGGTAGTTTCGGTGATCTTGAAAGAGGGCAAAACCTACGAAGGACAGGTTTTAGGTACGGACTCCATGACTGATGTGGCAGTGGTGAAAATCAATGCTGAGAATTTACCTGAAGTTACTCTCGGTAAAGCGGATAATTTAATTCCGGGGGAATGGGCGATCGCCATTGGTAATCCCTTGGGTTTAGATAACACTGTCACAGTGGGGATTATCAGTGCCTTAGGGCGTTCTAGTAGTGAGGTAGGGGTTCCCGATAAAAGAGTCCGTTTTATTCAAACTGATGCGGCAATTAACCCTGGTAATTCTGGGGGGCCTTTATTAAATGCACAGGGAGAAGTTATTGGTATTAATACAGCTATTCGTGCCGATGCCCAAGGTTTGGGATTTGCGATTCCGATTGAAACCGCATCTCGTATTGCCCAGCAAATTTACACCAAAGGCAAAGCTCAACATCCTTATCTAGGGATTCAAATGATTACCTTAAATGCGCAAATTTTACGGCAAGGTAATTTAGCGGAGAATTTTGGGGTTCCGATTACAGAAACCGAAGGTGTATTAATTGTTAAAGTAGTGCCTAATTCCCCTGCTGAAAGAGGCGGTTTTGCCGCAGGAGATGTGATTAAAAAGGTAGGCAATCAACCAGTAAAAACGGCAGTGGATGTGCAAGAAGAAGTTGAATTGAGTAAAATTGGAGGAAATTTAAAAATAGAGGTTATTCGTCAAGGAAAGTCTCAAATTATTCAAGTTACCCCCAGTGATTTTCCTCGTAATTAACTTAAGTTAAATTCTCAATGATTTCTTTAATTGCCTCAATCAATTTTTGCGGTAGGGAAGGAACTTGGATGTCATAAACTTCCTGTTGATCATCTTTTAAAATAGAGGCCAAATAACCAAAGGAAGATTGGGAAGAAAAAATTAAACTTTGACATTGAGATAGTAAATAAATGTCCCTTAAAGCCTCTATTCCATTTTTCAATCTATTTTGGCACTCATCCCAATTCTGATGCAATCTTGCCCCACTGGGAGGAAACCATTTTTCTGCTATAATAACGTTATTAAACTTTTGTTTAAATTCTTCCATAATCATTTGTGAATCAGTAGCTAAAAAAACAGTTGCTTGAGGTTTTTTCTTGAGTTGTTTTCCTACTAGCTTATATATTTCTTCAACAGGTACTTTCATATCAGAGTAGCGAATATGTACCCCAATGTTATAATCTCCAAATTTATCTTTGATAAACTGATCAAATTCTCTGGTTAAGTTTTTATTTATTTTAATATTTTCTCTGATAAGTTTTCGGAGTATTTGTTGTCTATTTAACCGACCATAATTAGCAAATTCACCTGTTAAATATTTTTGTCTTTTCATTAACTCAATTCTATGAGTATAACTACAAAAAACTAAAATTTGTTGAGGATCATCTATTTTAGTAACTTGGCAACTAATCTGATTTTTATTAAGACCTTCTTCCTTCAATTTTTGCTTCATTCCCCCAAAAGTCATCTTTAAATTACCGATCCAGACTTCGGGAAAAATATCATCCGTTTGAGGTAAAACAGTCAATTCTTGATTTACAGGACAATCAAAAAAAAAGGAAAAAGAATTGAAATTATCTGAGCCACCATAAGAAGTGTCAGTCCAATCGACTACTAATTGACGTTTAGTTATTTGACTGTAAAGAATCGCTGTTGCAAGGGCAAAAATTCTGTTACCAATTCCTGAAGTTCCTTTAACTAAAAGATATTTATTAGCTTGATTCATTCTTAACTTAAAATATAATAATTAATTAATGTTTAATAATTATAAACCAAAGTTAGAAGTTTAAATTTCCACTTTAAACGCAATTCCTTCTTCGACAAAATTAGGAAAATTTGCTAGAATATTCCGTCGTTCAGTGTCGCCCACGAATAAATAAGTACCAGGAATATTCACATTTTGAAAGCGGTAAATAGAAGTGCCTTGATTACTGCCAGCACCATAAACATAAAATGCTAAACCTTCTTCACGAAAGTTATCATAGTTTTGCCTAATTGTTTGACTTTCCTCCTCTCCTGCATAAAGATAAGTCCCCGGTATATCATTATTATGGAAACGATACATAGGCGTTAAATCATCATTAGGAGACATCCCCACAAAAAAAGCAAATCCTTCTTCTGCAAATTGAGGAAAATTACGGCGGATACTCTCACTTTCTCCCCCTGTGGCATAAAGATAAGTTCCCACTTGCTCTTGATTTTGAAAACGATACAGAGGAGTCTTGAGCAATGAATCGGGATTTGGTTCAGGTTCAGGAATTATCGGTAAACTCGGAGTAGGATTATCTAAATCAGGATCTGGTTGAGGTTCTTTAGTAGTTGGTGGTAAAATAGGCTGGCTATTAGCTAAACTAGGATCGTCTGTTGCTATGTCAAATTTGGCATTTTGATTATTAATGGTAACAGTAGTATAAACTATATCATCTTGGGGATCTTGATCTAAATTACCCACAAAACTAACCTGATAAGTGCCGTTAGGTAGTTGTAATGAATAACCCCCTGATTGCCATGTTTCTCCTCGGAAAGTCTCACCTGAATTAACTTCTTCGGCAGTAATGGTAATATTATCGATGCCCTCGCCAACAGTGTAAAAATCATCATCGATTACCTCATCAGTGTAAACCACCCCAGTTAAAAAAGCTCCATCCTTTTCAGAATAAGCAAAGTCTTGGGTAGTCATTACCGAATTATAATTAATATTATTGGTCAAAAATTTACCTTGTCGAGAAGAGATACCAATTTCTTGAAAATCATCCTTGAGTATATTTACTCGATGCCCTCTGTTGGGATAATCTTCGTCGATAAAAAGGGCTTCATAATTGTCAATGACAAATTGAGTAACATCGACACTGCCGGTAGTACCTTTCCAAGCAATATTTTCACCACTTCCCCAAGATGGCACAAAATCATAACCCTCATTTTCCATTCTTTGTTGAGATGTACTGCCATTAGCCCCAGTATGACTAAATATATTATTAGCTAACATCCAGCCACTGTGATTGTAAGCCGCTTGATTAAGGTAAAGATTAAAGGCAAGGGGTTGTTTCGGAGTGGTGGAAATAGTATCTCTTTGGGAGACACCCTCATTTAATTGCCCGTTTATTAGGCGATTGGCTTCTGCTTGAGGGTTAAGTCTTGCCCGATTAATTAACTCTAACATTAATTGATCGAGGGCGGTAGGTTCTCTCTGTGCCATAGAAGTAAGAAAAATCGGGAATAAATCCTTTAAGATGATTAACGCTAACCATTAGTCAGGGATTTTAGTTTAGCAAATTTATCTTCAAAAATGGTGACAGTGGAGTTAAGATCTTCTCTAATGAATAAAGAGCGTCTAATTTGCCCGATATAAAGAGGAATGGTTTGATCTTGTTGATGTACTTGCACTCTAGCTCTAATCGTTAATTGATCATCTCCATCTATAGCTGTTCTACCATAAGAAAATAGATCAATTGCGGCCTGTTGTAAAGTAGCTTCTAATTCAGTTTCGTTAATTTCTTGGGGTACAGCAATCACCGTTTGATTAGCACCATTATCGTAAACGAGATTAAATCTAAGGGCATTGGGTATTTCTGTGCGAGTAAATAACCCTAAACTTAACGCAAACAAACCTACTGTTAAAACTCCCATAAAGCCGGTTGTGCCTACAAGACGAAAACGAAAACCCCATTTCAAGATGAAGCCGATGATGGTTAAAATTAAAAAGGCGATCGTACCGTAAACTGACCATAAAGTATAAGTAGCAAAATCTAAATCCATGATTTAAGTTATTTAATCTACAATTGACATTAGATTTTAAAATTCTATCAGGTATTTTGCTTTTAATTAATTAAAAGAAGGCAACCCCCCTGTAATGTAATCCCCCCTAACCCCCCTTCGTAAGAGGTGAATATCTTAATTACTTGTTAATTAGTTGTTAATTAAGCCATATTAAAACAAGCAATATTTTTTATTTATAAATGAACTTATAGATACATTTAAAAAGTTTAAAAACTAATATATGTCTATTCTTGAACCAAATCAATCTTATACTTTTAGTAAAATCTTTGAACTAAAAATAACACCCAAAATCATCGCCAAAGAATTTGGATATAGTTTTAGTCGTCAGCGTCAAAATTTACCTCAATTTGAGCAAGATTTAGATCGGATTGAACAACTAAAAGAACGCATTGAAGAAGTATTGCCTTATGCTTCCTTATCCAGTGAAACAGCAAGACGGGAAATTCTAGTTTCTCCTATTATTTTAGATCTAGTTCATTATACTAAGTCGGAGATTTCGATCGAATATCCTATTAAAGTAGAAGAACATTTGCAGGGATATTTTGACTATTTTTTGGAAAATAAAAACAATTTGTTAGTGATTGAAGCCAAGAAAAATGATTTAGATTATGGCATGACTCAACTTTTTACCGAATTAATTGCTTTAGATAAATGGCCAGAAAATCAACAGCAAACTCCGATTATTGGGGCGGTAACTACTGGTAATATTTGGCAATTTGCTAGACTTGATCGCATTAATAAACATATTGAACAAGGGTTAGAAATTTACCGTGTACCTGATGATTTAGAACCATTAATGAGGATTTTAGTTCAAGCATTAATTATTTAAAATTTGCTTTCAATACCTCAGAAAAAATTTATAATTGAGAATTGTAGGGATTTATGGCATAAACGCAAAATTTAGAATTACTATTCGTTTACGAAGAAACTCAGAAAAAAAGAAAGAGAGCGATTATTCAATCCTCTTTTTTTAAGAACAGGTAATTGTAATTGTCCATTGTCCATTGTTCATTGTCAATTTGTTGAATCATTTATCCAGAGATATTGCACTGCCTACATTAATATTTAGTATTGACAGTTGAGGTGCTGACGGTGAAAATAATGTTAAGTTATGGTCTGTTAGATCATGATTAAAAATTTTTATCAAGTTCTATAATTGGTTTTATTTATGCCTTTTCAAGCTAATCCGATTAAATTTGGCACTGATGGCTGGCGTGGTGTGATTGCCGCCGACTTTACTTTTGAGCGTGTGGCTAAGTTAGCACCCTTATCTGCTCAGGTTTTGCGAGAATATAATCCTCATTCTAATTTAATTATTGTAGGATACGATCGCCGTTTTATGGCAGAAGATT
>CAJHXH010000949.1_pt1 | contig 15754 bp, 7 predicted proteins | sample 9198571 | NCBI WGS metagenome assembly CAJHXH01 (sample SAMEA7708301, study PRJEB35096) | sediment metagenome | biome: marine neritic benthic zone biome [ENVO:01000025]; feature: sediment [ENVO:00002007]; material: shallow marine sediment [ENVO:03000034] sea grass bed [ENVO_01000059] ... | reverse complement strand
TCCGGCTGAATGGCTAAGGCTTGCTGATAAGCTTCTACCGCTTCTGGCAACTGACCTTGAACTTGACGCAAATTGCCCATACTGAACCAACCCTTGACAGACTCCGGCTGGACACGGAGTAACGCTTTGAGAAACTTCTCAGCGGTCTGGTACTGACCTGTCTGGTTTGCCATTACTCCCAACCCGTATAATGCTTCTGGGTGCTGAGGCTGTTGTTCCAGAATTTGATTGTAAACCTCCTGAGCTTGGTCTAAGCGATTGGCTCGATGATGTTCAACAGCGAGTTTGAGGGCTTCGGAAACTGTTGGCATGCCAACTCTCCTTTCTTTATGAACTGCATTCAAGAGAAAATTCTCCAGGGCTTTTATGGGTTCCAAATCCCCATATAACTTGTGTTTATTCTCAGCAACTTGCTGGGATATGTGTTGACGGTATTGGCTATCTTGACCGAGACGGACCGCAATCTTTACGTACTCTTCTTTACTCGAAGCAATCATTTCTTCAACACCCATCATTTTGAGCATAGCTAGAGTATGCCGCCCCCGCATCAACTCTCCTGGCCAAGTAACAATCGGAATGTCATAGTTAATAGCTTCCAAACTAGAGTTACAGCCCGACCAAGCAATGCTATCCAGAAAGACATCCCCAATAGCTGCTGTTCCGGCAAAAGTACTGTTATCTAGGTGAGGCAAAAAGATACAGTAGTCTTGATAATTCAGTTCAAATTCTTCAAAGGCTCGGCTTAAACGCTGGCGAAATACTTCAGTAACCTGCTCATTTTCATGATGTTTAATAAATACAAACTTACAGTTAGCCAGTTCTTGGGCAATTCTCGGAAAGACATCATCATGTTGGGGTAAATACTTATATAATGATTGGCAGCACCAGAACATAATTTCATCATTTTTGATGCCTATTTCGGTTTTGCTGATTGCTTTCGGTTGAATTTCAACTGGAGAGTAATGGATCGATAAATTGGGCAATCTCACCAACTTTTCGGTGTAATGTTCCTGCGCATTTTCTGTTTCCATTAACTCGCTACTTAAGTAATAGTCAATGGTGGGCAGTCCGCTCGTATCCGGGTGTCCCCAAGAGGTCATTTGAATGGGGGCAAGCCTTAAACAGGCTAGCTTAACTGTGATTGGCTCCATCCCTAATTCGGGAAATATCAGTATATGCAGCTTGTCTTGTGCGATCGCCTTACCCCATTTTTCTACTGACAGAGGACCCTGAATAAATTTGACAAAAGCTTGAGCTGCTCTCGCTGTAAACTGATCCTGTATTACATCAGTATAATAACCAAATAACTCAAATTTGTTTCTGTCTAAATTTTCAATCCATCCCTTGATGGGAATCTTCCAATTGGAATGATTCCTAAAAAATCCGGAAACAAAGCCGACACGAATTTTTTCGTTGGCCTCTTTTGTTGGAATAGGGATTGGCTGACGACCTTGGGGATAGCGACTGGACATTAACTGACAAATCATTTCCCCATAAGTTTGCTGCAAATCCCGGTCATTTAAGCCTTGATAGGTCAGATAAAAAGGCTGTGATGAACCAACAGCTTCAGCCGCTTTTTCCCGCTCTTTTTGATTGGCCACTTGATAGCTCTGAGCTAACTTTTGTAGATGTTGCTGATACTGATTTCGCCGCTCCTTGATTTCCTCACAACTTGAATAGATGATGGGAAGTTGACCCATACAAATGCTAAATTTGGCTTGAGCCCAGTTAGGTTTGAGGCTCAGGGCTTGCTGGTAGCAATCTACTGCTGGTTTTAACTGCCCCTGTTTCTGGAGGACATTGCCCAAATTGTAATGAGCTTCAGCCAAGTCAGGTTTGAAGCTGAGGGCTTGCTGGTAAGACTCTACTGCTGGTTTTAACTGCCCCTGTTTCTGGAGAACATTTCCCAAATTTTGATGAGCTTCAGCCAAGTCAGGTTTGAGGCGAATAGCTTGCTGGTAGGATTCTACTGCTGCTTTTAACTGCCCCTGTTGCTTGAGTACATTTCCCAAATTATAATGGGTCTGAGTACAGTTAGGGTTGAGGCGAATAGCTTGCTGGTAGGATTCTACTGCTGGTTCTAACTGCCCCTGTTGCTGGAGGACATTGCCTAAGTTGTTATAAACCGCGGCATCAGGGTTGAGGCGAATAGCTTGCTGGTAGGACTCTACTGCTGGTTCTAACTGCCCCTGTTGCTTGAGTGCATTGCCCAAATGGTAATGAGCCTGAGCCCAGTCAGGTTTAAGGCAAATAGCTTGCCGATAGTAATCTTCAGCAGTCTTTAAATCACCTGCTTTTTGACGGGCAACGCCCAGATTGTAGTTCACCCCTGCGTATTGTGCTTGTTTTTCTGGGGAAAGCTTCCCTTGGGCATAAAGAGCATTGGCCAAATTCACCTCGGCTTCAGTGCAGTCTGGCTGAAGTTTCAGAGCTTTTTGATAGCAGGTTACAGCCTCTTCCCATTTGCCTTGGAGTTGCAAAGTGTAGCCCAGGTTGTTGTGAACTGCTACCGAGTCCGGCTGAATGGCTAAGGCTTGCTGATAAGCTTCTACCGCTTCTGGCAACTGACCTTGAACTTGACGCAAATTGCCCATACTGAACCAACCTTTGACAGACTCTGGCTGGACACGAAGTAACGCTTTGAGAAACTTCTCAGCGGTCTGGTACTGACCTGTCTGGTTTGCCATTACTCCCAACCCGTATAATGCCTCTGGATGCTTAGGCTGTTGTTCCAGAATCTGATTGTAAACCTCCTGAGCTTGGGCTAAGCGATTGGCTCGATGATGTTCAACAGCGAGTTTGAGGGCTTCGGAAACTGTTGGCATGCCAACTCTCCTCTCTTTTTCTGTCCTATCTTTTTCTGGATAACTTTGTTTCCCAAGTATATTACTGCCTTCGTTATTCAGCCCTTTGTAAATAAACACTAGATTGTGATAGAAATGCATTGAAATAATGTGTTTATCAAAATAACTTGGTGTATATTCATCAAGCATAAATTCTTCGTAATTCAATCCATCAATTAAACCCTTGAAAAAGTTCATGCTGGTATGCGATGCAGCCAAATCTTTTGACCCATCCCATCTTACGTCTCCAAACTTTTCCCAATAGGATGTCTGTAAGTCTTCTATCACATAAATTCCATTATGATTCATCAAGGGAAAAAGAATCTTGAATGTCGTGATCACATGGTGATTGTAATGACTTCCATCGTCAATTATGATGTCAATCTCACCAATTTCTTCTACCACCTTTTGCAAAAATTCTTCATCTACTTGGCTTCCTCTGAATGTCTTGATCCGATCCTGATCATGATATGTTTTATCATAAATATCTATCCCAAATATTCGACTGTTGGGAAAATATGCTTTCCACATCCTTAAGGATTCTCCCCCAGCCCTTGGATTGCTATAACCGCCGATTCCAATTTCTAATATATTGAGTTTTTCTTGGCGCAATGATTCAAAGTGGAACTGATAGTGTTTGGTGTAATAATGAGCACCTTCCTTGTCACTCCCGAAAGCTAAAGCCAATTTAGAAAGATTATCTCCTGAGTGATCGGCAAGCCGTTCACGTAAGACCTGATTCTCTGAACTGAACTGTTTAGATGGAATAGTATCCTGAGCGCAACCGCTAGATTTATGCAGTTGTTGAGAGGAGTTCGTCGTCTCTGTGAGCTGTTGATGCTGAGTAATTTTTTGCTGGACTGCATCCACAAGAAACTCTTCGAGAGCTCGAACGGGTTTAAGATCGCCATATAACTTGTGTTTATTCTCAGCAACTTGCTGGGATATGTGTTGACGGTATTGGCTATTTTGACCGAGACGGATAGCAATCTTCACATACTCTTCTTTACTCGAAGCAATCGTTTCTTCAACACCCATCATTTTTAGGATTCCTGTAGCCAGTCGCCCGCGCATTAAATCTCCTGACAAGGTAACGATAGGAAGGTTATAGGCTATAGATTCCAGGGCGGTGTTAGCTCCGGAGAAGCCAATGCCATCGAGGAAGACGTCGGCCAGGATCATCGTTCCTGCAAAAGTGGGGAAATTTAGGCGAGGCAAAAATACACAGTAGTCTTGAGGGTTAAGTCCAAATTCCTCAAAAGCATGGTTTAAACGCTGACGAAATATTTCTGTAATTTTTCCCCCTTTTCCAAATTCAAAAAAAACAAACTTGCTACGGGCTAACTCCCTAGCAATGAGGGGGAATATATCATCATATTGCGGTAAGTATTTGAAGAGGGATTGGCAGCACAAGAACATGATGTCGTGGTCTTCAAGTCCGATTTCCCTTCTATCTATCATCTTAGGTTGAATTGATAAAGGGGTGTAATAAATTGAGAGGTTGGGCAATCTCACTAACTTTTCTGTGTAATGCTCTTGGGCATTATCTGGCTCCATTAAGTCACTGCTCAAGTAGTAGTCAATTGTCGGTAGCCCACTGGTATCAGGGTGTCCCCAAGAGGTCATTTGAATCGGAGCCAGTCTTAAGCAACCTAGCTGAATTGTCATGGGTTCCATCCCTAATTCGGGAAAAATCAGGATGTGTAACTTATCTTGTGTGATGACCTCACACCATTTTTCTACGGTTAGAGGACCTTGAATGAATTTGTCAAAAGCTTGACCTGCTGTGGCTGTTGCACCATCCTGTTTTGAGTCAGTGTAATAACCAAATAATTCAAACTGATTTCTATCCAGGTTTCCAATCCAACCCTTAATGGGTATTTTCCACACCGAATGATAGTTAAAAAATCCAGAAACAAAACCGACACGAATTTTTTCCTTGGCTTTTAGAGTCGGAATAGGAATTGGCTGGCAACCTTGGGGATAGCGACTAGACATCAACTGACAAATCATTTCCCCATAAGTTTCCTGCAAATCCCGGTCATTTAAGCCTTGATAGGCCAGATAAAAAGGCTGTGATGAACCAACTGCTTCAGCCGCCTTTGCTCGCTCTTTTTGACTTGCCATTTGATAGCTCTGAGCTAACTTTTGTAGATGTTGGTGATACTGATTTCGCCGATCCTGGATTTCGTCACAACTCGAATAGATGATGGGAAGTTGACTCATACAAATGAGAAATTTTGCTTGAGCCAAGTCAGGTTTGAGGTTTAAGGCTTGCTGGTAGGATTCTAACGCTGGTTCTAACTGCCCCTGTTGCTTGAGTGCATTGCCCAAATTGTAATGAGCCTGAGCCAAGTCAGGTTTGAGGCGAATGGCTTGCTGGTAGGATTCTACTGCGGCCTCTAACTGCCCCTGTTGCTTGAGTGCATTTCCCAAATTTTGATAACTTTCAGCTAAGTCAGGTTTGAGGTTTAAGGCTTGCTGGAAAGACTCTACTGCGGCCTCGAACTGCCCCTGTTGCTGGAGGATAATTCCCAAATTGTTATAAACTGCGGCATGGGGTTTGAGGCGAATGGCTTGCCGGTAGTAATCTACAGCAGTCTTTAAATCACCTGCTTTTTGACGGGCAAAGCCCAGATCGTAGTTCAACCCTGCGTATTGTGCTTGTTTTTCTGGGGAAAGCGAACCTTGGGCATGAAGAGCGTTGGCCAAATTCACCTCGGCTTCAGTGCAGTCTGGCTGAAGTTTCAGAGCTTTTTGATAGCAGGTTACAGCCTCTTCCCATTTGCCTTGGAGTTGGAAGGTGTAACCCAGGTTGTTGTGAACTGCTACCGAGTCCGGCTGAATGGCTAAGGCTTGCTGATAAGCTTCTACCGCTTCTGGCAACTGACCTTGAACTTGACGCAAATTGCCCATACTGAACCAACCCTTGACAGACTCCGGCTGGATACGGAGTAATTCTCTGAGAAACTTCTCAGCGCTCTGATACTGACCTGTCTGCTGAGCCAGCACTCCCAACCCATATAATGCCTCTGGATGGTTCGGCTGTTGTTCCAGAATCTGATTGTAAACCTCCTGAGCTTGGGGTAAGCGATTGGCTCGATGATGTCCAACAGCGACTTTGAGGGCTTCGGAAACTGTTGGCATGCCAACTCTCCTTTCTTTTTCTGGATAACTTAGATTAAACTTGAGAATATCCCTCTCATAAATTTTTGCTACCATGTCTATTAATTTTTCGTCATAAAAACAATCGAAGCTGGGTAGTTGATTAAAATTATCAAATTCTTGAGGCTTTAAATCCATTACCTTCTCCGTGAAGCTCAGATCGTAGGAAGTAGAATTACTGAATGAAGAAAGAGAGCGTAATCTGTTTACATCGATACCCAATGATTGTAGTATAGAAGGTAATTTTTGTGACATTTCCGAGAGCAGGATCACGTGATCGAACTCAATATCTTCAATCCCAGAAGATTGAAGTTCTAGGTGATGTTCAAATAATTCAGGTTTCATGGTGAACATGATGTGAACCAATTCCTTAAATGAATGATTTCTAGAGTCAAAAATTCCATGAATATCTATATTAGATTCCTTCTTGACTAAGAGCGTTTTGTTAGTGTAAAAACTGACCAGTCGTGACCACGGATCTCTAACTACAAGTATCTTCTTGTAGTGACTGTAATTTTCTAGATTTTCTTTGGGAACAAAGTATTTATGTGAATTCAGACTCCCAATGAATTTATGAATATCACCTGAATAAAAATCTCCCTCTGTAATCTCATAGAATATTTTTTTTAGCGTTGAACAACCACATTTTGCGTTCCAAAAGAAAATAAATTTGTAGGGGTGATTAATTAAGGTATAGTATCCCCTCGAGGACAATAACTTCTCTATATTCAGATTTTCATTGGATGATCTATTGTTTTTTAGATCAAAGTCTGAAGAGTCTATCCCTACTGCCGTCATTTTGACATGGTTAGCACTGTTGTGTTTTAAGTTATATTCATTCGTGAATTCTTGCCTTACTCCTTTCTGGACTACCTTGGTCAAAAAATTTTCCAAAGCTCGAATCGGTTCAATATTTTTGTCTAACTTATCTTTATTTTCAGCAATTTGCTTGGAGATATATTGGCGATATTGAGGATCTTGTTTAATCAGCCAATTGAATAACTTCGTCATCGCTGGAGAGGAACCATCTATCTTGAGAGCCTCTTGAAGCAAACAAAAAGCATCCGAAAAATTGCCAGTCCGTAGAGGAATTGCCATTTTGGTCAGGCAGTCATCAAAGTAATGTTGACGGGCTTTAGCTGTAATCTCTGAACAATGTTTAGCGGGAAGGTAACTCTCAGAAATTTCAATAGCACGCCGAATGTCAGTTGCTTGAGTTCGAGTCAATATCCTAGCAGTTGCGTTTTGTGAATGGCAACGGTAACGGGTTAAAATTTTTGGTTCACACCACCATTGATAAAAAGTAGCAATACGTTTATACATCTCCCAGTCACCTGTGAAAGTTAAATCAGGATGATATCCACCTAAGTGTTCATAAGTTGCTCGACGAATGACAACTGCGGGTGGATTCAAAAGATTCCTTACTCCAATTCGCCACAACCAATCCCGAGCTATGACTCCCTTGTTTCCATACCCATATTGTTGAGAGAAAGTTATCTGCCCTTTTTCGTTGATGTTTTCATACCCTGTACAACCTGCGCCAATAGAATCATCAGCTTTTTCTAAGCTTTGCTTGAGCTGGGAGTAAAAACCAGGGAGAACATAATCATCATCATGAAGTAAGTGAATCCAATGACCTCTACTCAATGTTATGCCTAGATTCCAAGTTCTCTGCTGCCCAAGATTTTTGGGATTTCGGTAGTAGCGGATTATCCCCGCTCCAATAGCATTTACTAGATCAAATAGCGCTGGTGTACTGGCATCATCAATGACCAATATTTCCATCTCTTTTTTTCCATGCCATTGAGCTAATACACTATTCAAACATTCCCATAAATAATCGGTGCGGTTATAGGCCGGGATAACTACACTCCAGAAAGGTCGATTGTTTTCACTATCTAATACAGGAGAAATTGCTGGAAACTTATACTCTCCCACTACAACTTCTCCCCAAGAAATCGCTGGTGTAGCTGGCACTTCTCGAGCTATTCTAGAAATGTGGTCAACTGCTACTGCTTCGGCGTAGTAAGGATTGAGACTCTTTAATACTTGCTTAGATGCAGAAATCCTCTCTTCCAGTTGTCCTTGTTTTTGTGAGATGAGATTGAGTTTTTGATATTCATCAGCATGGTTGGGTTTGAGATGGTTCTTACTGTCTAAATCACCAGATAATGGAGAGTCATCGTTACTATAGCCTGCTGAGAGGTTTTCTTTTGTTACCACATTTAAGAGAAAATCTTCCAAAGCTCGAATCGGTTTAAGATCGCCATATAACTTGTGTTTATTCTCAGCTACTCGTTGGGATATGTATTGGCGATATTGAGAATCCTGACCGAGACGGATAGCAATCTTCACATACTCATCTTTACTCGAAGCAATCGTTTCTTCAACACCCATCATTTTGAGCATAGCTAGACTATGCCGCCCCCGCATCAAGTCTGCTGGCCAGGTAACAACAGGAATGTCATAGTTAATAGCTTCCAAACTAGAGTTACAGCCCGACCAAGCAATGCTATCGAGAAAGACATCCGCAATAGCTGATATTCCGGCAAAAGTACTGTTATCTAGGCGAGGTAAAAAGATACAGCAGTCTTGATAATTCAGTTCAAATTCTTCAAAGGCTCGGCTTAAACGCTGGCGAAATACTTCAGTAACCTGTTCACTTTGATGATGGTTAATAAATACAAACTTACAGTTAGCCAGTTCTTGGGCAATTCTGGGAAAGACATCATCATGTTGGGGTAAATACTTAAATAATGATTGGCAGGACCAGAACATAATTTCATCATTTTTGATGCCTATTTCTGTTTTGCTTATTGCTTTCTTTGGAATTCCCACAGGAGTGTAATGGATAGATAAATTGGGCAATCTCACCAACTTCTCGGTGTAATGTTTCTGAGCATTTTCTGGTTCCATTAACTCGCTACTTAAGTAATAGTCAATGGTCGGTAGTCCGCTCGTATTCGGGTGTCCCCAAGATGTCATTTGAATGGGAGCAAGCCTTAAACAGGCTAACTTAACTGTGATTGGCTCCATCCCTAATTCGGGAAATATCAGTATATCAAGCTTGTCTTGTGCGATCGCCTCACACCATTTTTCTACGGTTAGAGGACCCTGAATAAATTTGACAAAAGCTTGAGTTGCTCTAGCTGTATACTGATCCTGTGTTGAATCAGTATGATAACCAAATAACTCAAATTTGTTTCTGTCCAAATTCTCAACCCATCCCTTGATGGGAATCTTCCAATTGGAATGATACCTAAAAAATCCAGAAACAAAACCGACACGAATTTTTTCGTTGGCCTCTTTTGTCGGAATAGGGATTGGCTGGCTACACTGGGGATAGCGACTGGACATTAACTGACAAATCATTTCCCCATAAGTTTGCTGCAAATCCCGGTCATTTAAGCCTTGATAGGCTAGATAAAAAGGCTGTGATGAACCAACAGCTTCAGCCGCCTTTGCTCGCTCTTTTTGATTTGCCACTTGATAGCTCTGAGCTAACTTTTGTAGATGTTGGTGATACTGATTTCGCCGCTCCTGGATTTCGTCACAACTTGAATAGATGATGGGAAGTTGACTCATACAAATGTTAATTTTGGCTTCAGCAAAATCAGGTTCAAGGCGAACGGCTTGCTGGTAAGACTCTACTGCTGCCTCTAAATGTCCCTGTTGCTTGAATGCATTTCCCAAATTATAATGACCTTTAGCACAGTCAGGTTCGAGGCTTAGGGCTTGCTGGTAAGACTCTACTGCTGCCTCTAACTGTCCCTGTTGCTGGAGTGCATTTCCCAAGTTGTTATAAACCCCGGCATCAGGTTGGAGGCGAACGGCTTGCTGGTAGGACTTTATTGCTGCGTCTAACTGCCCTTGTTGCTGGAGTGCATTTCCCAAATTGTAATGAGCCTGAACACAGTCAGGTTCGAGGCGAACGGCTTGCTGGTAAGACTTTATTGCTGCGTCTAACTGCCCCTGTTGCTTGAGTGCATTTCCCAAATTATAATGGGTCTGAGCACAGTCAGGTTTGAGGCGAATGGATTGCTGGTAGGACTTTATTGCTGGCTCTAACTGCCCCTGTTGCTGGAGTGCATTTCCCAAATTGTAATGAGCCTGAGCCCAGTCAGGTTTGAGACGAACGGCTTGCTGGTAGGACTCTACCGCTGGCTCTAACTGCCCCTGTTGCTGGAGGATAATTCCCAAATTGTAATGAGCCTGAGCCAAGTCAGGTTTGAGACGAACGGCTTGCTGGTAGGACTCTACCGCTGCTTCTAACTGCCCCTGTTGCTGGAAGATAATTCCCAAGTTGTTATAAACCGCGGCATCAGGTTTGAGGCGAATGACTTGCTGGTAGGACTCTATCGCTGATTCTAACTGCCCCTGTTGCTTGAGTGCCTTTGCCAAATTGTAATGAGCCTGAGCCCAGTCAGGTTCAAGGCGAATGGCTTGCTGGTAGGACTCTACCGCTGCTTCTAACTGCCCCTGTTGCTGGAGAATCATTCCCAAATTGGTAATTGCTATAAGGTAATATCGGTTTCCTAAGGAAACTTTCCCTTCTGCACTATCCGGCTGAATTTGTAATATCTGTCTGTATATAGATTCAGCTTCATCCAATTTACCTAGCTGATGTTTCTCAACTGCTGTATTGATTAGAGATTGAATCTTATTATCAATTAAGTTAATTTGCATAGAAGAAACTCCTCGAGAACCTTTGCCAAATTGACCGAAAGTTTTAGCACTGCCTACTACATCACTAACAACCATAAAAGAAATTCCTGGAGAACTGTTGCCAAATTGGCAGAAAGATTTAGCAGACTTTTCACTGCATTTCTGAAAGCCACTCCAAATATATGATTAGTTACTATATCATTATTAATTATCAAGTTGTGAAAAGAAATAGAATGTTAAATCTGAATTTAGAATTACAACCAGAAACGGAAAAGCGATTAAAACAAATATTTGAGCAGTACGAAGATCAAGAAATTTTCGCTCAAAACTATTCTATATTTTACTGAGATCTTGCACGCAAACACATAAATACCTAATAAAAGATCTGAGTTTTAACTGCGGTTTGTTTGAAACTCTTGTAAAAACTGTGCTGAGATAAAAGGCAAAATTTCTCGGTTTTGACTATTTTCCTTTCCTTCTGTGAAAACAACTAATAAATAAGGTTTTTGCTCTGGTATTTCAATATAAGCAGAATCATGGCGAACAGTAGATGTCCAACCTGCTTTTGACCATAATTTAGCTGAGTTTGCTAAACTTTCCCCCAAAAAGCCACTAACTTGATTTTCTTCTTCACTGGGCTGGAGAGTTTTTTGTTTAACATCCCGTTTTAATAAATTCATCATTTCAGCCGAAGCTTGAGCAGAAACCGCAACCCCGCCAATAATACTATGCAATAACCTGGCAACGGCATTGGTGGTTAACATATTACGGTTATCTAATAACTCACCCACAAATATTCTTTCTCGCCCATAAGCACCATCACACCATGTTTTTTGGTTAACATTGATCGTGTTTAGCTCTTCCCAGCCCAAAGATTGATAGTAACGATTAACGATGTTTCTTTGATACTTCCATGTTGCAAATGGACCACTGGGCAATTCAGGACCAGAAGTAGTACCAGTCAACACATCAACTACTAAGCTAGTGGCATCATTACTAGAATCAACAATCATGTCTCGAATGGCACGGTTTAATTCTACCGAAGTTGTCACCATACCGTTATTCAGCCATTCATATATCGCCACCAAGTAAAATAGTTTCACCACACTGGCAGGATAAATTTTTTCTTCACCCCGATAGCTAAAGCCTTGTAAGGGATATTGCCAAAATTCTTTTGGAGATAAGGCGCCACCTGTGTTAACAATTACTGGTTGATCATATACTATCCATGTTAGGGCAATCTGATTTTTAGCTAAAGTGGGGAAACGTTGCCATGTGGCGTTTAATACTTGTTCGGCAATTTGGCTTAATTTATCGTCGGTAGAGAAAAAAGTCATGGTTTCAGTTGGCAGTTGGGTTAAACCTTGTATTGGCGTGACACGCCTAAAATGAGTAATTAGTAATTAGAGTTGGTTCGTAGTTGAGGCTTCAGCCCCAAAAGAAAGTTGGGTTTCGCGCTTCAACCCAACCTACAATCTATTGCACTATTTTAGCTGTGTCAGTCAAGTAGGGTGGGTTAGACAATAAATAATCTGAGATTTACACTAGATAATATATCATTTTTGGTATTTTCATTTTATAGTGATTTGGTTAATCTAATTATGCTATCTGAGTTATTGCCTCCCTCTGATTGTGGTGAATATTCTTGTCTAACCAATTTAGATTTATACTCCCAACCTGACTGTCAAGAGTTGGCTACTCAAGCGTCAAAAGGTAGGCAATTAAAAATTATTTCTCAAACTGCTGTAACTGAAGCGATCGCTGAAAGCAACACACAAAGTGCGATCGAAATTTGCCTATGTGAAGATAAATATTCAGCATGGCTACCGTTAACAAATCTTAAATACCTTCAACCTGCCATTAAACCTTATCAAGCAATTCCCCATTCTCGCCGAGAAATTGAGAATAAAATGCCAGAAGTAGTTGAATTTATCCTTACAGCAATGGATACCCCTAATTATTACCTCTGGGGAGGCACTGTTGCCCCAAATTATGATTGCTCTGGTTTAATCCAATCGGCTTTTGCTAGTCAAGGAATATGGTTGCCAAGGGATTCTTATCAACAAGAAGAATTTACCGCTAGAATTAGCCCAAAAGAATTAAAAGCAGGAGATTTAATCTTTTTTGGCATTGAAAGAGTTACTCATGTGGCTTTCTATTTTAGTATGGGGCGTTATATTCATAGTTCAGGGAAGGAAATGGGTAATAATAAAATTGCCTTTAATAATTTAACGAATTATGAAGATGAAGTTAGCACTAACTATTATCGACAATTGCGGGGTTTTGGCCGAATTATGAGAAGTTTATGAATAAAGTTTTTTGAGCCTAACCGAGCAGTATTGTGAATGGTGGGCAATGCCCACCCTACAAAAAAAACTAGAGAGTATATTTGTTATCCTTGATTTAGCATCTAAATCAGACAAACTTTTATGATCAAAACCATTTCCTCAAATCAAACCTTTCGCACAAGATTACATCCTGAAAGAACCCTTACCCCAGAACAAATTGAACGGGAACAAGCCAAGTTAAGAGCATTCCGAGAAAGATGTCAACCTATTTTTGAGAAAGTGAAACCCCAATTGATGAAAACTCATTATAACTGGTATTTAGCAGTAGAACCTGACAGTGGTGAATATTTTATTGGGGAAACTGACTTACAAGCAGGTAGTTTGTGCCGTCAAAAATATCCTAGTGCGATTCCCTTTGTATTTCGGATCAATGAAACAGGAGCTTGTGGCACAATATGATTAATGGTAAATTTGGTAAGAATGATGAATTATTCGGTGAAATTACGTTAATAACTAGGGATGAGTTTACTTTTCCCGTTTATGCTTGGCTAGATACAGGTTTTTCAGGTTGGTTATTAATGGATGAACAGGATGTAATTGAATTAAACTGGCAATATATACAACGTCAAATGATGATAACTGCCAAGGGAGAATCTGAATTTAAAATATACACAGGAATGGTAGAATTTGACCGACAAAAATTGACTATTCCTCTCCATGTAGGTAATGGATTATCCGAATTTATTTTAGGCCGTCAATGGTTGCAGAATAGGCGTTTAGTAGTAGATAAGCAAGTCAATTTATTAACATTGGACATCTCCAATAACAGGTAAAATTAACAAATGATCAACAAATGATCAGAGAAATCTTAAAATATAATTAAATCCATGTTAGATCTGAAAAAAATTAGAGCCAACCCCCAAGAAATTTTAACTTTACTGCAAAAACGGAGTGATGAATATGACATTCAACCGATTCTAGATTTAGATATTCAACAAAGAGAATTGCAATCTAAAACTACGCAATTGCAAGCACGCAGTAACGAAATTGGTAAATTAATCGGGCAAAAAATCCGTAATGGTGCGAAACCCCAAGGAGAAGAGATAAAAGCCCTCAAAGAAGAAGGAAATGAAGTTAAAGGAAAATTAGCCGACTTAGAACCGCAAGAAAGAGAATTAAAAGCCAAAATTGAAGCGATAGTTTTAGAATTACCCAATTTACCTTCAGACACAACCCCCGTTGGTAAAGATGAAAGCGAAAATATTGAAGTGAGACGTTGGGGAGATGAATTTATCCCAGATGGTAGTAAAATTATTCCTCACGGCGATATTGGCGAAAAATTAGGTATTATTAACTCAGAAAGGGCGGTGAAAATCGCTCAAAGTCGTTTTGTCGCTTTAATCGGTGCAGGTGCGGCATTGGAAAGAGCGTTAATTAATTTTATGTTAGATCAACAAATAGCGGCAGGTTATGTGGAAATTATGCCCCCTGTGTTGGTTAATAGTGCTACTTTACAAGGTACTGGGCAGTTACCCAAATTTGCCGAAGAAAGTTTTAAATGTGATAAAGATGATTTATGGTTAATCCCAACGGCGGAAGTACCTGTTACTAATTTTTACCGTCAAGAAATTTTAAATGCAGAGATGTTACCCATTTATCACTGTGCTTATACTCCTTGTTTTCGCAGGGAAGCAGGTAGTTATGGTAAAGATATGAGAGGTTTAATTCGCTTACACCAATTTAACAAGATAGAATTAATTAAAATTGTTCGCCCCGAAACCAGTGCTGATGAGCATGAGAAAATGGTAAATAATGCGGAGGCTATCTTACAAGCCCTTAAATTACCTTACCGAGTTATCGAACTTTGTACTGGAGATTTAGGATTTAGTGCAGCTAAATGTTATGACTTAGAAGTGTGGTTGCCTTCAGCTAATACTTATCGAGAAATTTCTAGTTGCTCAAATTGCCATGATTTTCAGGCACGGCGGGCAGATATTCGTTTCAAAGAAAAGGGTAAAAAAGGCACAGAATATGTCCATACTTTAAATGGTTCAGGTTTAGCTGTAGGGCGGACTATGGCGGCAATTCTGGAAAATTATCAACAGTCTGACGGCACGATTAAAGTCCCTGATGTATTGCAACCTTATTTAAAGCAGGATACCATCTCTATGACAAAATAATTTTACTCAGAAATTAAAAATTTCCGTAGGGGTTGAATAGTATTCAACCCAAAATACGATTAAATCATTTCAATTGATTTCTAACCCATAAATGAAAGATTTTTAGGGAGCATCCCATTTTTGCCAAAATACCAAGCGGTATTAAAAATCACATTCACTTTTTGACAAACTCTTACTTGTAACCACCGATGTCAACTTAAGTGAGAAAAGGCGATACAATAGGACTTTGCGGCAGATAAAGTAAAACAAGATATTATTAACGAAGATGTCATGCCTCTTAATGATTTTTTAGAAGAGCAAAATGAAATCTAGTTTAAACAAATCTTTTCGTAAGAAATTTCAACAACTACCATCATCAGTACAAAAACAAGCTGTTAAAGCATATAAACTTTGGCGAAAAGATCCTTATCATAATAGTCTTCTATTTAAAAAAGTCAGTCAAAATCTACCTATTTATTCTGTTCGTATTAGTTTAAACTATTCATTCCTTTATATAAAGTCACGCTCGAATTAAACTTTCTCGGTAATAAGGGAGGGCGTGTTAATTTGGCTTTTTTACCTTTTTGCTTGGCTTTTTTAGTTTTTAAATCACATTTATTTTGCCATGATTGAT
>CAJHXH010000264.1_pt1 | contig 15766 bp, 8 predicted proteins | sample 9198571 | NCBI WGS metagenome assembly CAJHXH01 (sample SAMEA7708301, study PRJEB35096) | sediment metagenome | biome: marine neritic benthic zone biome [ENVO:01000025]; feature: sediment [ENVO:00002007]; material: shallow marine sediment [ENVO:03000034] sea grass bed [ENVO_01000059] ... | reverse complement strand
AGTAAGGTTAGTGTCGCAAATGGAACTGAGATTAAAAGAAGCGGCGAAATTGGGCTTTAAACGGGCGATCGTACCGAAAGGACAAAGTTATCCCAGTGATTTAGGCTTAGAAGTTATTACGGTAGGAAAAGTGATAGATGCGATCGTTGTTGCTATTCCTCATCCACAATCTCTTGAAGAAAACGATGAAGAATAAACAGTGGACAGTTGAATCTTTGGAGTCCTCCGTGAAGGTTGAACACTGTTCACGCTTTCTTTGTCAACTTAAGGACTCAAAACTTTAACCCAATACTGCTCGGTTAAGGAATTTTATTTGTCGGTGAGGATAAGGCAAAGGGCAAAGGGCAAAGGGCAAAGGGTAGTAAATTCATTGAATTTTGATTTCTAAATTCTAAATTCTAAATTCTAAATTACCCTCACAGAGGCGTTTTCAACACGCTTCCGAGCAGTATTGACCCCCGCCCAACCCACCCCTAACCCCTCCAAGGAGGGGAACAGGAGGGGAGCCAGGAGGGGAAAGATAAGAGTTTCATTAAATTTTTGTAGCACTTTTGTAAAAAAGGCTACTTGTCCAAATCGAAAACTGGTAAATTTTTTTCGAGAAATCACCTTAATCTAAAATGTCCCTGATATAATCCTCAATGATAAACTCATAGCCTTGATAAAAAATAGGGCAATGCAATTCCGGCAAAATTATTGAAGTTGGATGTTTCCCTGACTTCCGACTAGGCTTATACGTCAACAAAGCTAGATCAAACCTACAATCTAAATCAGCTAGTTGGGGATTCTTGCTTAAAAAAGTTTCTGCGGTTAACCACAGCTTGGCTTGTTTTTGTTCATTAACCGCCAATATTCCATTCAGATCCCAGTTCCGTAAATTACGAGTTTTGACTTCCACAAACACTATATTATTAGTCTTTTTTTCCTGAGCGATTAAATCTATTTCTCCTTCTCGACACCGCCAACGTTGAGCAAAAATCTGATAATTTTGTCTCTGTAACCACTGAGCAATTATTTCTTCCCCTAACTTACCAATATCAGTCATATTTTTAACTATTGCTGGACTTTGCCGTTAATCATTAATTATTTATTCAATCGTGACTTCCTTGTCTATTCAAAAATTGGGTTAATTCTGGATTGAATATTAGTTTAGCTTGTCCTGTCGGTCCATTCCTGTGTTTAGCTATAATCACTTCCGCTATACCTTGATCTGGACTATCAGGGTTATAATATTCATCACGGTATAACATGATCACTAAATCCGCATCTTGTTCGATCGCTCCTGAATTATGAACAATTAAATCATTAGCGACAAAATTATGATTTTGTTCTACATGAATATCATATGTCATTTCTTTTCCTATATACTTAATGCTTTTTACCCTTTCCCACTTAATATCACTTTGTGCGAGTAGTGTCAGTGACTCATCATTTAATACATTAGCCACTCGTTCCAATCTTTGTCGGGATACATTAGATTTATAAAGTGTTGTGCCACAATATTGAGTATTAATAGCAGATTGAAATGCCCGTTCTGTAAGACCAGTATTTAAGCGTTTTTCTCTGACACTATTCCAAATATGTTGAGGAATAACATCTGAATTAGGATTTTCGTTTTTTTGACTTAAAAGATTGGCTAAGAGTAATAACTTTTCTCCTTTTTCGCTGAAAATACCAATATTATTAGCAAATTTCAAAATATTAGTTTTTCCGGTAACGTTTAAATGATAAGTCGGTCTATAATTTTTCTTTTGGGAAACGTTTATGGAAGAATGAATGCCAAATTTTAATAACAATGACTTCAAACCATTAATTAATTGAATTGAACTACTTGTGTAATAAACTTTTGCCGATCCTTTTTCGCGAATACTTACACCACCATCTGTACACCAAAGATGATGTATAAACATGGCAATTTGTTGGTTATCGCTCAAGAAAATAGCATCAGGAATTTTTTTGTCAAATGAGCGTGATTTTTTTAAATTTAATTGGTTCAATAAATTGATAAAAGGATGATGCTTATTAGGAGCTAATTTATATGGACTTGGTAAGTAAACATGAAAACAATTTTCACTATTTTGATCTTGGATGATACGTGGCTTAATATCCCATAATTTTTGGGCACATTGGGCTACAATTTGGCGAGAATTGGCATCTTGACTAGTATAGTGAATCGGTTGTCTATCAACAAAACATCCATCACCAATTATATGTGCTAATAAAATAATTTCTTCTTTTTTCAATGAACTACTAGTCTTATTCTGGGGTAAACTACGTGCTGAAGCAACAAAATCTCCTACCGAAATGTCTTGTAGTTCTTTCCAGCCATCAATAGTATAGAAAGGATGGTTCGCACTAGTTTTTATTTTAAATCCTGATTGGGTTTCTAGTTCAAAAATTTCTTTTTCTCCTGTTTTCCAAACATCTAAACATCTCGATTTTGCTAATTTCATTTCATCGTTTAAGGCAAGTACATAAAAATCTTTTTGACCAACTAATTTATTGACAGGTATGTAATGCCCTGCATCAGCCATAAAAATTAAAGTATCTCCTGTCACACATTCCCTCAAATCTGATAGCATCGGGCGTTTATTCGTTCTTTGTTCAACCCCACGACTAAGTTGAGATAAGGCAATAATGGGAGCATTTATTTCTCTGGCTAAAATTTTTAGAGAGCGAGTAATTCGAGATAATTCTTGAACTCGATTCTCACTGTTTTTACCCTGCATTAATTGCAAATAATCTAATAAGATTAAACCTACATTTCCTTTTTTTTCCGCCTGTAAACGGCGTACTTCTGACCGTATTTGCATAACGGTTATATTGCCCGTATCATCAATATAAATAGGCAATTCTGATAAAGTTCCCATTGCCTTCATTAATGGTTCCATGTCTTGTTCTGTAGCTTTTCCCGATTTTAAGCGATTACTTGCTACTTTACCTTCACTAGATAAGAGTCTCATTGCTAATTGCTCTTTTGACATTTCTAAACTAAAAATAGCCACTGTCATATTTTGCTGCTGGGCTACATTTGCCGCAATATTAAGAGCAAAAGAAGTTTTTCCCATTGCCGGTCTTCCCGCAATTATAATTAAATCAGAACGCTGAAAGCCTGATGTCAGAGCATCTAAATCATAAAAACCAGAACTAATACCTGGTAAAGCTAGTTCATATTGAAATTTTTTAATTTCGGTAAATGTATCGACTAAAATCTTAGAAAGATGCACTAATCCTTGCAGTGCTCTAGCTTGAGTTAAACGAAATATTTTTTGTTCTGCTAAATCTAAAACTTGATCTAAATCTTTGCTTGTATCATAGCCTAATTCACTAATTTCTTTAGCAGCTGAGATTAATAATCTTCTGATATATTTCTCGATAATAAAAGGGACATAACGTTCAATATCTGCTGCCGAAACCGTCCTATCTAATAAACTTAATAATTGAGGAGTACCGCCACTTCTTTCACTTAAATCATGATCATTTAACCATGTACCAACTGTCATCAAATCAATAGGCTGTCCTTGAGAATATAAGGCTCTAGCAGCCTCATAAATATGTCGATGAGCTTGGACATAAAAGGCTTCTGGTGGTAAAATGTCCACGACTTTAGCCATCGCATTAGGATCAAATAAAATACCCCCTAAAATAGTTTCTTCAGCTTCAATATTTTGTGGTGGTAAAGAGTTAGTGGCTAAATCGGGAGTAAAATCTTTCATTATAATAAATTAGTAAAAAACACTATAATTATAACAATGGACAATGGATAATGGACAATTAACAATTAATTTTTCAAACACCTGAACTTCAGAATAAAAACTCGTAAAGTGTTTAAAACCATTAGATTTTGCTTTCATATTTCATATAAATACTTTGATGTAATATATTATTATTAATCTGCAATATTAGCATATGTAAAATCTATTTTATGAATAGTAAATTGCCAGTCAAATTGATTAGATTTTATGCTAAAGAAGAATTTTCTTTCGATAAGATAAAAAGATTGCCTTGATTCCCTCTACCAATACGCAAATCCTCATCTAGATAAGTAATTTCTAGCCAGCCTTGTTCATTTCTTTCTCCGATACTAAAATCAAAAGGCGGAAATTTTTTACCCATTTCAATTTTCTCGATTAAATCTTGAGCAGACAAATAACCCAGCACACGTTGTAAGCCGATAATAGAGCGTTGAAAATTAACATTAATCCTTTTATGGGATACAATTTCAAAACTTGCTGCCACACTCACTAATCCTTCGAGAAAAGGCACGCCGACAATTTCTGCCACATTATACACTTTAGCCGTTTCCGTACGAATACATTGATAAATTTCTCCCAATTGTAGCAAAGGGAAATTGTTTAACCCTAAAATACTCTTACTGGTGGTGTAAAGTAAACGCCAATCACCATCGAGTAGTTGAGGTGTTTCTAATGGATGAGGATTAGGATTATGATCTTCTAATTTTTCTACGACAGTAAAAATTTTTACTTTGTCTATGTCATTAACCAGTAAACCCCGATTTTTACCGGCAATGGCTTCTAAAATATCAGCTTTTAAACTCATAATCATTAATAATTTGATAAAATATTGAATCTGGTGTACTGTCAAAAGTAAATTAAGTTGAGCTATTAATTAGTGTATGAAAAATCCTGCTTTACGTAAAGAGAAACGTTACCAACCCGCACCGGTAATACCTTTAACCCAAGATGAATCTCTTTTAGATTGGTTAGAAGCTAACAATCGGATTATTTACCGAGAAGAGAAAGATAATCCTATATTAGAGGTTGAATTACCGGAGGAAGAAGAAATTTCTGATCTTATTGAAGGTGAGGATAATAGTTTTAACGTAGATAGTGATGATGATAGTGTCCTGTAATGTAGCAAAAAACCAGAAATGGCAGAATCTTTAATCACTACCTCAAAAATTAGATTAAATGTGTATAATCAAAGATTATTACAGGGGTAATGTTTGACGAATTAAGTGCTGACAAGACAAGATTATAAAGGTGACAAGGGGGGGAAAGCCTATTTTTTCGGGGAAAAATATTTTCCCGATTCCTTTTTTGCCTTCTGCCCAATCACCTTCAAGTACTTTTATGATTCAACTACTATAACTTCGTCTTCAAAAAACCAGCTAGTGGTGGAATCAGGAAACTCAACAAAGACACCAACTCCACTACCATCTGTCATTTTAAAAGATTTAATAACGGCTTCTTGTTCTTGTTGTGCTTTTTCAATAATCTCAGTAGGGACTTTCTCTATGAGACGACTAATTTTAACTTTTTGCCCAATTTCCATATTTAATTTTTAAGATTCATTTAATTAACAATTCTTAATTTTAACGGAATTTGGTTGATTAAACTTAAAATTGATCCTTTATTGGGAAATTAAATAATTTTTTGCTTCTTCAGCAACGGGTGCGGATTTATCATTGGCTAACTGTGCTAGGGCAGACTGGGCTTTTTCTCCCCCTAATCTTCCCAGGGCTTGGGCTAGACGATGACGGATTTGCCAATCATCATTATTGACAAAAGGTAATAATAATTCGATCGCTCGATTATCGCCTAATTCCCCTAAAGCACTAATAGCAGAAGTTTTGAGCAAATCATTATCAGATTCTAGAGCCTCTTCTAAGATTTTAAATCCTCGATTATCGCCTAATTCCCCAAGGGCAGCGACAATGCTAAATTGAATTAACCAATCTGATGTTTCATAATAAACTTTTTCTAAGTCAGGAAAGGCTTGAGTTAGCTTTAAACCGGCGATCGCATCTGCCGCGGCGGCTCTAACATCGGCTTCAGTATCCTTATATAAACGATCTAACAATAACTCAAGAGTATAATCTAAGTTAACCTGTCCTAGGGTATCAAGTTGAGAAACAGCAGCATAACGCACTCTGACATTATTATCCTTAATAATTGGCTTGATTAAGTCGTAAGCTACCTCGATCTCTAAATTGCGTAACTCGTTGATGCCTCGAATACGCTCCCCAAATTTCTCGGAATGGAGCAAAGCCTTTACTGATTCTGGTGTCATAGTCATAAAGAATTTAGAATTTAGAATTTATAATTTATAATTTATAATTTATAATTACTCATATTTCCTTGTTCGTCTTAATTTTCATCTTATTTAGTGATTACTTATTATTTATTAGTTATTATTTATTACATATTAGTTATTAGTTATTACTTATTCGTCTGCCATCGCTCGAATAATATCGCCTTGAGTAATAATTCCTACTACTTTTCCTTGTTCATTAACCACTGGTAAGCGGCGGATTTTTTTGTCATGTAATAAACGAGCGGCTTGTTTAACGGGTTGATCTGTTTTAATGGTAATAGGTTTATCACTCATGACATCTTGAACAGTTTGCCCCAATGCTTTGTGAATTTCCTTTTCGTAACGATTAGGATTTTCCAGGTAAATAACGCTATCAAGAAGCATAATATAAGGGGGCGGTTCAACTCCTGTTTCTTGCCACATTAAATCATTCTCTGAAATTATCCCGACTAATTTATCTTGCTCATTAACCACTGGTAAACCACTAATTTTATTTTTCGCTAGAATTGCGATCGCCTCTTTTAAAGGTGTTTCGGGCTTTACCGTCATGGGGGTAGGTGTCATTACTTCAGCAACAGTTTTATCCATTATTCTCTGATTTTTGAGCTAAAAATATAGGTCATTATCTAAGTTACCACTTTATGTAAAATCACCCATTCAGATTGTTAATATTTGTAACACCTTAGCATCTTCCCAAAATGATATAGCATTCCTTAAAAAGGGGGAAGCTGTGAGGATGCTTCGCTTTTGTTTAACGGGGGATTAGGGGGAATCAAAACGTCCTAACGTCTTTGCGTAGTGCTATAAAATTCATTAGACCATTGTTTTATTAAAGCGATCGCTTTATTTATCCCGTAAATTATCTCGACAAGAGAAACTAAAGAGTATTTTAGGATGAGAATCAGAAACTTTCAATGAATTATTGTTTTCTAAATTCCATGATTGCGCTTCAACGTCAATCGTTAACTCAATCCAAGGGGTAATAATACTATCATCAGTTAAATAATCTCCTGGTTGTGCAGGTAAACCGCCTTTGCCCAAATCATAAAAACTAATACTTCCTTTCCCTCCTACTTGACATCCTTGAGCGACTTTTACTTCCACTGGTGTTGATGGTAAATTAGTTAAGCCTTCAAGAGGATCTACATTTAAGCGAGTAATTTCAATAATACCATCTACTCCTAATTCCGAACTTGCCGTTATATCACTTAATAAGGTTAACTGATCACGAGGCTCAATACCAAAAATTGTTTCGGTAGTAATGGAAATTTGTCCGCCTTTTCCAGTAAAAGCATTAGCTGTGATGTCACTATTTTCTTCAGGAATAGCCCAAATATAGCGAGCAAAAATGTTAATATTCCCCCCATCTCCTCCTGTTTCCTTTTTACCTGCTGTGGTAGAAATTTGACTATTATTTCTTAAAGTTAAAAATTCGTTAACAGTTAAGTTAATATTCCCTCCATCTCCGCTAGTTGTTTCCGCTGAAATTGCCCCTTGATTTAAGGTTAAATTTTGATTAGTAATGGTGATATTTCCTCCTTCTCCTTCACCTAAACTATCTACCGCAATAATCCCGTCATTTTCAATTAATAATTCTGGAGTTTGCAAAGTAATATTTCCTCCTTTTCCTGTTGATTCTGGAGTTGTATCGGCAAATATTCCTGTCTCAAATCCACTAATTTTTACCTCTTCACTAATGATTAATTTAATATTTCCTGCTTGACTTTTACCTGATGTTGTGGTAATAATTTTACTTTTATTTTCTATAATTAATTCAGTGGCATTAATGTTAATATTACCTCCTATTCCTCCCGATGTTGAACCACTAATTTGACTTTTATTATTAATCTCAATTTTTCTGGTATCAATATTAATTTCTCCGGCATTGCTTGAAACTAAACCATCACTACTAACACTAATTACACTTTGATTATCTAAGTCTATTTTTGGTGTTTTAATATTAATATTACCTCCATCTCCACTGGCATTTTTTAATGCGGCACTAGAAATGACACTATTTTGGTTAAGGTTAAGATTATTCGCTATATCCAGATTAATCTCTCCAGCTTTTCCTTCCCCTGAAGTTGAAGCACTGATTTCTATATCTTCATCTAAGTTTAAATTTTCAGTAATAATATTAATATTACCTGCATTTCCACTTCCAGATGTTTGCACCGAAATAATACCATCTCCACTAATGTTAATATTTTCAGGGGCAATTATATTAATATCACCACCGTTACCATCTCCAAAAGTTGAAGCGGAGATATTACCTTTATTAGTGATGAAACTAATGGTTAAATTAGGATTATTTTCTTTTGGATTAATGGTTAAATTTCCTGCATCCGCTATCCCTTCAGTTTCGGCAAAGATTCCTAAGTCTCCTGAGATATTTAATTGGTTGGTATTTAAAGTGATATTCCCTGCTTCTCCGGTGGCATTCTTTTTACTTCTAGCACTTAATTCGGCATTTTCCCCAATAGTTAAAGTGGGAGTGTTAATCTCAATATCACCGGCATCACCAATACTTTCGGTTTCGACTTTTAATTCACTACCCCTATCAATGTTGACTGCTTGATTAACATTTAAGTCAATACTTCCGGCTTTACCTTCTCCCGAAGTTGAAGCACTGATTTCGGAATTGTTAACTAAATTGAGATTTTCTGTATTGAGAATGTTAATGTTTCCACCATCACCTGTATTAGTAGTTAAAGCATTAATCTTGGCATTATCTAAATTAATATTATCGGCGAAGAAGTTAATATTGCCAGCGTTACCTGTGGAGTTAGTTACGGCATTGACTTCAGCTTGATTCAGATTAATATTGGTGGCGGATAAATTAATTTTTCCTGCTTTTCCTTCGGCGAAAGTCGAGGCATTAATTTCGATTCCATTAGTTAAATTTAGATTTTGAGTCTCAAGATTAATAGTGCCTGCAAATCCACTACCTTCCGTTTTAACTGAAATAACTCCCTCTCCACTAATACTAATATTTTCCTCAGCAGTTATGTTAATATCACCACCGTTACCATCTCCAAAAGTTGAAGCCGAGATATTACCTTTATTAGTGATGAAACTAATGGTTAAATTAGGATTATTTTCTTTTGGATTAATGGTTAAATTTCCTGCATCGGCTACCCCTTCGGTTTCGGCAAAGATGCCTAATTCTCCTGAAATATTTAATTGGTTGGTATTTAAAGTGATATTACCTGCAATACCTGTGGCATTCTTTTTACTTCTAGCACTTAATTCGGCATTTTCCCCGATGGTTAAAGTGGGAGTGTTAATCTCAATATCACCGGCATCACCTATATTTTCGGTTTCGACTTTTAATTCACTATCCCTATCAATCGTCACTGCTTGACTAACATTCAAGTCAATACTTCCCGCTTTCCCTTCTCCCGAAGTTGAAGCAATAATTTCGGAATTGTTAACTAAATTTAGATTTTCTGTATTGGGAATGTTAATGTTTCCTCCTTTGCCACTGCCAGATGTAATAGCTTGAATCTTGGCATTGTCTAAATAGATGTTGTCGGCTAAAAGGTTAATATTACCAGAGTTACCAGTAGCAAAAGTAGAGGCAGTTACTTTAACCCCCTCTTTTAAGGTTAATTCTTCGGTAGAAAGATTAATGATTCCTGCCTTACCATCTCCTGTCGTCTCAACTGCTATTTTTCCTTCCCCTGAAATAGTTAAATTGACTGAATTAGTAATGTCAATATTGCCACCATCTCCACTGGCAGTAGTTGAGGCGGAAATGATACCGTTATCAAAAAAGCCAATTTGTAAGGTGAGGTTGTCATCTAGAGGATTAATGGTTATACTCCCTCCTTCACCTTCCCCTTGGGTTTCAGCAAAGATGCCTTTTTCACCAAAAACTGTTAGTTGATTGGTATTTAAAATAATATCCCCAGCTTCTCCTGTGGCATTAGCTGTACTTTTAGCACTTAATTCCGCATCCTCTCCAATAGTAATCCGATTAGCTGTTAATTCAATATCCCCTGCATCTTTTTCCCCATCGGTTTCCACGGTAAAAGTTGTGCCACTATCAATCAAAATCTCGTCATCAATATTAAGATTAATACTCCCAGCTTCTCCTTTTCCATCTGTTAAGGCACTAATAGTTACTCCCTCGCTAATATTTAGTTGTTGGGATTTAAAGTTAATATCACCTGCAAATCCACTGCCTGTGGTTTCCACTTTAATGGTGCCGTTTCCTTTTAAATCAATGGTTTGAGGGGCATTTATATTAATGTCACCACCATCCCCTGCGTTACTGGTAGAGGCGGAAATTTGTCCTTCATCGAAAAAGGTAATATTTAAGTTAGGGTTATCGTTAGGGTTAATATTAAGGCTACCTGCATCGGCTACCCCGTCAGTTTCGGCAAAAATCCCTAATTTACCTGTTATATCGAGGATGTTGGCATTAATAGTGATGCTACCTGCATCGCCTGTGGCATTAATGGTTGTTTTGGCACTTAATTCACTGTTTTTGCCGATGGTTAAGGTATTGCTGGTTATATTTATCTCTCCTGCTTCTCCACTATTATCTGTTTCTACGTTAAGAATACTATTTTTATCTATAGTTATGTTATCTGAAGCATTCATGAATATGTTTCCTGCATTGCCACTACCTTGGGTAAATGCTGTTATTTCTGAGTTGTTGTTTAAGCTTATTTCTTCACTTTCAAGAATTTCTATTTTCCCCCCATCTCGATTAGATATAGTTGATGCAGTTATAGTTGACTCATCTAAAGATAATTTGTCTGTTTTAATTGTTATGTTAGCAGGTAGGGCATCTGGATTTCCTTCGGCATTGATTTCGGTGGAAATAATTGAATTATTAGTTAAGTTAACCTGATTGGCATTATTCTGTCCATTTCCAATGATAATACTACCGGGATTCCCTTCTCCTTCAGTTAAGGCTTTAATAGTAGCGTTGTCTAAATTTAATTTTGTGGCATTAATGTTAATCTCTCCTGCTTTTCCTGTGGCAGTTTCTGTGGCGATCACACTTAACTGAGTATTTTCAGCAATGGTAATGGTATTAGCAGTCAATTCAATGTTACCAGCATTCCCACTACCAGCAGTTTCTGCGGTAATTGAGCCTAGCCCTTGAATATCTATAGTTTCTGGTGCGGTAATCGTTATACTTCCTCCATCTCCTATATTACTGGTACGGGCAGAAATAAAGCCATCTTTTGTAAATTCAATGTTAAGATTGCGGTTATTATTATAGGGATTAATAATTAAGTTTCCGGCTGGTGCAATACCTTCCGTTTCTACAAAGATGCCTAGTTGTCCTGAAATATTTAGATTAGAGGCGTTAATATTTATTTTTCCTTCTCCTTCTGTATTGGTGGAATTTTGTTTGACTGTGGCACTGATTTGTGTATCTTTTCCAATATTGACGGTATCGGAATTTATGGTTATTTTTCCTGGTTTTCCACTTCCATCTGTTTCTACTGTAAGTGATGAATTGTTGTCTAATTTAACCAGATTAGGGGCATTAATGATAATATTGCCTGCATCTCCTGCACCATCGCTTTTACTAGTTATTTGGGCATTATTATCCAGCAATAACTGATTAGTATTCAGGGTAATTTCTTCGCCATTTCCTTTAGCATTAGAGCCTACTTCACTAGCAATCAGACTACTAACTCCTTGGCTAGTTTGACCATTTAGAGAAATACTTTCAGTTGCATTGATAGTAATTATTCCTGCATCTCCTTCCCCAAAGGTAGTGGCTGTAATTCCTCCGCCATTGGTTAATTCCAATTTATTGGTGTTAATTAAGATACCTTCACTACTAAGATTTCCCTGTGCATTTTCGGCAACGTTACTAGAAATTAAACTACTAACTTCATCGCTAAACTCCCCATCAACGGATACTATTTCAGTGGCATTAATTTCAATTTGTCCAGCATTTCCGAAAGCTCGTGTACTTGTTGTTATCTTCGCCCCTTCTGTTAAAGATAATGTTTGAGTATTAATAAAAACTCCGCTACCATTTCCTGTAGCTTCAGGGTTATCAGCGATTTCGACTTGTTTAACAACAGTTATAGGGTTTCCTGTTTTATCTTTTTCAATGTTTCCTTCTCTATCTTTCTTTAGTTCAGTTATTAATATAGTAAAACCTTCTCCTACTGTATTCTCTATTAGACCTGGATTTTCACTATTGATACTACTTAAGATTATTGATTCGGTAGCATTAATCCGAACTGAGCCAGTATTTCCGCTTCCAGCAGTTTTGGAACTTATTCTTCCACCATTTATGGTCAGCTTTGTAGTATCAATAGATATTCCCCCACTCCTACCTGGTACACCATCATCTACTACACTCAAAATGGCACTAGGCTTACCATCACTTGCTTCCCCATCGATAGTAATCCCTCCAGAAGCGGTAACTCGCACCAACCCCCCATTTCCAGAGCCGAAGGTGCTGGCGGATATTATTCCTCCATTGGTAAGAGAAAGCTTTGTGGTATCGATGACTATTTCTCCACTATTCCCCTCGGCATCAAAACCTACTGTGCTAGTAATCAGACTAGAAATACCATCACTTTTTTCCCCATCGAGAGTAATCCCCTCAGTAGCGTTAATTTGCACCGCCCCGGCATCTCCCTTCCCCAAGGTGCTGGCGGATATTTCTCCCCCATTGGTAAGAGAAAGGGTAGAGGTATCGATGAGTATTCCCCCACTTTTACCCTCTGCATCAGGATTTACTTGACTCACAATGCGACTAGGAAAACCATCACGTGTTTCCCCATCGAGAGTAATCCCCTCAGTAGCGTTAATTTGCACCCTCCCAGCATCTCCTTCTCCCAAGGTGCTGGCGGATATTTGTCCTCCATTGGTCAGAGAAAGGGTAGTGGTATCGATGAGGATTCCCTCACTCTTACCCACTGCACCATCATTTACTTGACTCGTAATGAGAGTAGGCAAACGACCATCACTTCTTTCCCCATCGACAGTAATCCCCTCAGTAGCGGTAATTTGCACCAACCCAGCATTTCCTTCCCCAAAGGTGGTCCCAGAGATTAGTCCCCCATTGGTAAGAGAAAGCGTTGTGGTCTCGATGACTATTCCCCCACTATTTGCCACTACACCACGATTTACTATACTCAAAATGGCACTAGAACGACGAACATTACTTCTTAATGTCCCATCGATAGTAATCCCTCCAGAAGCGGTAACTCGCACCAACCCCCCATCTCCCTCTCCGTCGGCGAGTGAGGATATTCTTCCTCCATTAGTAAGAGAAAGGGTAGTGGTATCGATGACTATTCCCTCACTATTTCCCTCTGCACCCCTAGCTACTACACTGAAAATGAGACTAGGAGAACCACTACTTCTTTCCCCATCGATAGTAATCCCCTCAGTAGCAGTAACTTGCACCAACCCAGCATCTTCCTCTCCGAAGGTGATTGCGAGTATTCTTCCTCCTTTGGTAAGAGAAAGGGTAGAGGTATCGATGACTATTCTCCCACTATTTCCCACTGCACCAGGATTTACTCGACTCATAATGAGACTAGGATTACGATCATTTCTTTCCCCATCGAGAGTAATCCCCTCCGAAGCGGTAACTTGCACCCCCCCAGCATCTCCCTCTCCGTCGGTGCGGGCGGATATTTCTCCCCCATTGGTAAGAGAAAGGGTAGCGGTATCGATGACTATTCTCCCACTATTTCCCACGGCATTTGAGTTAACATCATTAAAGATGGAACTATTTTCTACTTCTAAAGTTTCAGTGACATCTAGCCTTATATCTCCTGCCTGTGCATTCTCGAAACCATTACCTTCTCCAATTCCAGCTAAAACTTGACTATCATTGACGTCAAGATTCTGGGCATTAAGATTAATACTACCTCCATCATTGCCAGCAACATCTAAAACAGTTGAGTTGATTAATGACACATCTCCTCTGTTTATTCCTTGAGGAAAACTTATACTCAAATCCGGATTGATATTAACAATTCCCTCTTGATTTAAACCACCTATTTCAATATTGCTACCCGGTGAGGTAATTTCTACTCCATCAATAGTTACATTGCCACCAATTAAAGCTAAAGTTTCCCCTGGATTTACTGCTAAATTACCTGTGGGTGTTGGTGGTTCTTCGTTTTGTAACCTAATATCTCCCGAATTTTCCCCAAATCTCAGTCCTGTGGGATTGGGCGAATTGCCAATCCCCTTGGGGGGATTATAGGGGGGTTTCTCCCCTACAATAATTGGCGGAATATTCGGATTGACGGCACTATATTCAAATTCATCAAAGATAACAGTTTCAGCAGTAGAGGCCAAAAATGAACCATTTAAGTCTAAGCTGGCATTTTGATTAAAGAATATGCCATTGGGATTAATGAAATATAAGTCAGCAATACCTTCTACTCCTAATGTGCCTCGAATCTCAGAAATATTATTTCCCGTCACTCTTGCCAGAATATTCTCTATACCTTCAGGATTAGCAAAATAAACTCCCTTGCCCGTTTCAATATTAAATTCACCGAAGCTATGGAATAAATTAACTCCCCTTTCCGCACCACCTATAACCCGATCGTTATTTTCGTCAATCGCTTCTATCTCTGTATTTTCGTTCCCTAAACTGGTATCAGGTTGTAAACGAGGATTAGCTGTTTGATTTGAGGTGTTTAAAGCTACTGCTGAGTTATTGCTTGAGTTTGTGGCGTTTTCTACAATATTAACAGTACCATTAACAGCAGTTAAACTACCTTCATTAATTACTTGATTACCCCCTAAAGTCAGATTATTCCCCGCAGTTAATTGTGCTTGATTGGTAATTATCCCTTCACTGCCTTCTAATTTCAGCCCCACAGGTGCAGTTGTATTAACTGTTAATAAAGGAGGTGCTTGAGGATTAGTGGCACTATATTCTACCCCATTAGGTAAAATAAAACCACTACCGCTATTGGCAAAAAATGAACCTGCTATATCTAATTGTGCGTTAGGTCCGAATAAAATACCATTAGGATTGAGTAAATATAAATTAGCGTCACCTAACACTCCCAACTTACCTAAAATCTGGGAAATATTAGTACCTGTGACTCGGCTAAAAATATTAAGTACGTCAGCCGGATTAGAAAAATAAACTGCATTCCCCTCATTAATACTAAATTCGAGGAAACTGTGGAACAAGTTTTCGCCCCTTAATGCTCCACCTTCAATTTGTTGTAAAGTTTCATTAATTTGATTAACTACCGAAGCCTCATTACCAAGAGTATCATCAGGAATAACTTGAGCTTGAGTAAGATTGGTATTCCCTCCCCAACAACTAAAGATGAGTATAGTTAACAAGAGCGATCGTTGTTGAGAGAATTTCTGCCACCAGTTAGTCATCATTAATAATCATCTAATCTTCTTGATATTCTCATCATTGTACAGGAGTTTGTTTTATTTTTCTATATATCATATAATTTTAATTACCAAAGATTTTCAACTTCATACAAATGGAAAGTAGAATCTCTGGTTATAACTGGTACATTTTCTACCATTGCTTGAGCGATAATCATTCTATCAAAAGGATCTTTATGCTGAAAAGGGGTTAACTAAACCTAGGTAAATCTATGTATTTACTTTGTGTTTTCTCACCAGACTAAGGATTCATTTCCTACGATAAGTTAGTCATGATACCAAAGAATTCGCTAGTTCTTTGCTCTATCGTTAGAAGTTAAGGAATGGGAGAAGGGTT
>CAJHXH010000650.1_pt1 | contig 15786 bp, 12 predicted proteins | sample 9198571 | NCBI WGS metagenome assembly CAJHXH01 (sample SAMEA7708301, study PRJEB35096) | sediment metagenome | biome: marine neritic benthic zone biome [ENVO:01000025]; feature: sediment [ENVO:00002007]; material: shallow marine sediment [ENVO:03000034] sea grass bed [ENVO_01000059] ... | reverse complement strand
TATAATCAAGGTTAAATTGTAATTGTTGTTCATGATCAATAATGCTTTGATTTGTTAACCAATCCTCAATAATATTTGTGACTGGGGATAAATCTAACTGTTGAATTTGCGATTGACTAACAGTAATAGTGATACTCATCTAAATCTAAAAATAACTATTAATTATTTTATTACTGTGTGACTAAAAACTGAAGTTCGATGATACCGACAAACGATTCCTAGTGATAAATGGTGATTCTTCGGTGATGGAAATGATTTGATAGCCATGTTCTCGCAACAGTAAAATAATGGCTTTACAGTATAAATACTTGATTTTTTAAGTCTCACCCTTTAAAGTTTACAAAACTTAACAAAATTGAGAAAAAAAATTAAATTTTTATTAAATTCTCACTTTTATTTGAACAAAAACATTAACTAAGCAATTATACTAGAACATCCCTACAAGCTTGTACGGATAAAGATTGTAGGGTTTTAGTTTAGGGATCAATTAACCACAATTTTAATGAAGTGTTCCGAAAGCAGAAATCAATACTTCCGAGAATAGAAAGACACTATGCACGAAACTGAAACCATCTTCAATACTTACTTGGTTAGATTAGAAATGTAACGATTTATTTGAACAAATTAGGCAATATCTGAATTCCTATAAGCCTTGTAGATCAAGATTTGAGTAAATATTACACTAAGTTTTATGATTGAAGTTTAGGGAAAAAAATTTGAATCCTGTTAAAACCCTGCATAATTTTTGACAATGAAATCTATAAGTTAATAGAGGATAAAAACAACCAAAACAAAAATGTTCTCGAACTCATTATGTTGGTATTTTCTTTCCGAAAAATCACCTTTAGTCACAAGCCTTACTCTGCAACGGTTCTAGTCACCAAAACCCAAAACTAGAGTCTGCATTGCAGAATAAGTACCTAAGAACCATCATGGTTCCTGAAAAAATCAAACTAAATAAGGATTTCTTATCCTTTTAATATCATTTTATCACGAAGATAAATATTATGCAACATCAAACGACTAAAATGCCCACTTCACGGTGCAAATCATCCATTATCAACAATTATTATTGTCGGATACCTATCCAAAAAAAAGGAGAGATTAGACAAATTAATTGGACGCAATTAGTGGATGAAGTTACCAAGGTTGAAGAATATGTACAAGAACAAGTACATAAAAAAAGACAAGCAATTGTCGAGCAAAATATTCAACCAAGAATGAGCCATTTGAAGAAATTAGAAAATAAAATAAATGGTTTAACTGATGATTTAGAAAAGGCAATTTTATCTTTCAAAGAAATTGCTTTAGAAGTAAATAAAATTTATCATCAGATTACTAAAGATCAGATGTCTCAAAATGTTTCTTCATCTCAGTTAAGTTTGCCTAATTTAGTGTCTATTAATATGTTAAGGCTACCACTGGTAGTAGCTAATCAATCAGGATATATCTTAAAAGATAAAATTTTTATGATTTTATCAGAAGAAAATTGTTAATTAATTAAGACAAACAATTTTTATTTTTATGACTAAACCTAAAGTAAGTAAATTTTATGAATGAATTTGCCAAGTTAATTGAACTTCTGCTGTTATACCTATCTTTGCAGCAGTTTTGACTCAAAAAAATATTTCAGTCCCATTAACTATAACTTGTAACTTAATTAATTAAAAAACATGATTCTAAATGACATAATTCAGCAACGTCGTGCTACCAAAGAATTTTTAACTGATAAATCAATATCCAAAGAAAATCTGTTAGAAATCTTAAAATTAGGCAGTTTAGCACCTTCAGGATTTAATTTGCAACCTTGGCGATTTATTGTGGTTCAAGAAGCAGAAAGTAAAGAAAAACTTTTCTCTTGTGCTTTTGAACAAGAACAAATAAAACAGGCTTCTGTAGTTTTAATTTGTTGTGGAAATCGCAATATTTTTACTCCTGAATATATCGAATCAGTTTTAAAATTGGGATTAGATATAGGTTCAATGAAAGAAAAGCACGCTCAATTTTTAAGACAAACAATTCTTACTTTTCATAAATTTCATCCTTCATTTGAATCTATTGAAGCATGGATAAATCGTCAAGTTATGATTGCTGTTACTCAAATGATGTTAGTAGCAAAAAGCTTAGGTATCGATTCTTGTCCTATGGAAGGTTTTGTCTCCAATGGTGTTAAAGAAAATTTTAATATTCCTGAAAATTTCGATGTTTGTTGTCTTCTTGCTCTTGGATATGCTGTCGAACAACGCCAATTTGGTGGTCGATTTGACTTAGAGAAACTTTGTTCTCAGGAAAATTATGGGCAACCATTTACTGTCTAATCTAACTTGAATTTAAAATAAAAATGGAGGTTTTAATGATTAATTTTTTGAATGTTATACCCAAAATATTAACCCATAAATTTGCCCAAAATTATTCGGATAAAGTTGATAATTTAGTAGCAGTTTTAAGGGAGAAAGCTAAAAAACAACCTAATCAGATTGCTTACCGTTTTCTCGAGGATGGCGAAGCTGAATCTGATTCTATCACCTATAAACAATTAGATCAAAAAGCAAAAGCGATCGCATCTTATCTTCAAAGGGAAGGAATAGGTGCAGGCGATCGAGCATTATTGTTGTATCCTTCGGGTATCGATTTTATTGCTTCGTTTTTCGGAACTTTATATGCGGGAGTTATCGCCGTACCAGCAACTTTACCCCGTAAAAGAGAGAAAACTTCCAGATTAGATGCGATCGCCCAAAATTGTCAACCAAAATGTGTCTTAAGCACATCTTCTCTGTTACCCAATCTTAAACAAAGATTAATGGAAAATCGCCATTTTAAAGCAATTCAATGGGTAGCGACTGATAGTATTTCCGTCAAAGTAGCCTCCCGTTGGCAAAAACCCAATATTGATAAAAATACGGTGGCATTTCTTCAATATACTTCTGGTTCCACAGGAAAACCGAAGGGAGTAACTGTATCACACAAAAATATTATCTATAACCAAGAGATGATTAAAGTGGCATTCTCTCATACCAATAAAACTGTTGTTGTTGGTTGGTTACCTCTTTTCCATGACATGGGATTAATTGGTAATGTTTTACAGCCTTTGTATTTAGGAATCCCTTGTATTTTAATGCCTCCTGAAGCTTTTCTCTTAAAACCTATTAATTGGTTAAAAGCAATTTCTAAATATAAAGCAACTACCAGTGGTGGTCCTAATTTTGCTTATGATTTAATCTCTCAAATTCCTAATCAACAATTAAAAAATCTTGATTTAAGTTCTTGGGATCTAGCTTTTTGTGGTGCTGAACCAATCCAAGCAGAAATAGTGAAAAAATTTACCACTAAATTTCAATCCTATGGCTTAAAAAAGGAAGCATTTTATCCCTGTTATGGAATGGCGGAAACAACTTTATTGATTTCTGGTGGCAAAAAAACAAATCCTTTTTTTACTTATAACGTTGATAGTGTTTCTTTAGCTAAAAATCAAGTGGTATCAGTTAAACCCAATTATGCAGGAATTAAAAAAGTTGTTGGTTGTGGGCAAACTTGGTTAGATCAAGAAATTATGATTGTCAATCCTAAATCTTTAACTAAGTGTCCACAAGGAGAAGTAGGAGAGATTTGGGTATCTGGTAATAACGTGGCTCAAGGTTATTGGAATAATCCCGAAGAAACTGAAAACACTTTTTTTAGTTATCTCAAAGGTATAGATTCAAAACCATTTTTGAGAACAGGAGATTTAGGGTTTCTTCTTGACAATGAATTATTTATTACTGGACGACTCAAAGACTTAATCATCATTCGAGGGGCTAATTATTATCCCCAAGATATTGAACTTACTGTAGAACAAACTCACCCTGGTTTACGAACTAATTCAGGTGCAGCATTTACGGTAGAAGTTAAGAATCAACAACAATTAATCGTTGCCCATGAAGTAGAACGAACTTACCTACGTAAGTTGAATTTTAAAAAAGTAATTGAAGCAATTCGCCTTAATATTTCTAGGCAACATAATCTTCGAGTTGATCAAATTTTACTCCTGAAAACAGGTACTATTGCTAAAACTTCTAGTGGGAAAATTAAGCGTCATGCTTGTCGTTTGAGCTTTCTTAATCAGACTTTAAATATAGTAAGTCAATAAATAAACAGGCTACTAACACCAACTGGGACAAAATACTGGGGATGATTATCGTAATCGCCAAAATTCTAAAATCCTTACTATAGAAGTTTCCCGCTTTAAGTTGGTAGCCAACAAACACCAAAATTGTTATCTCAAGGAGAAAAAAATGCAAACAAAACCACAAGACAATCAACAGCTAGATCAAATAAAAAATATTTTAAGTAATTTAATTGCTAGTCAACTTAATGTTCCAGCACAAGAGTTAGAACCTCATAAATCATTTGATTCCTATGGTTTAGATTCTTTGAAAGCCGCTCAAATTCTCAATGGGATAAACCTAAATTTTGGCTTTAGTCTTTCCTTCAATTTTTTAGAAAAATATGACAATCTGGAAAGTTTAGCACAATCTATTGTCTCGAAAATTGAGAAAAAACATCTTCAACAAACTGAATCACAGATAAATAGTAAAACTTCTAGCAAAAACTTAACTGGAACTTTAAATCCATTGACTGTTATCAATGAACAGTTGATCAAACCTATATATAGTAGTTTTTATGTAGGAAAAAGTCTCTCTCAAGTCTTACAAAAAATTACTGTTCCTGAAATTACGGCTACTTGTAGTGCTTTTCCTGAAACATATTACCAACAAGAAGATTTGACTACTGCTTTTTATCAAAGCCTGTTAAATGAGGGACTAAATATAGATTGGGAAGAGGTTAATCGCTTTTTTACCAATGTTACTATTACTGGTCGTCATTTAGCTTTATCTCCTAATAATGATTTAGGTGGGAAAGAAACCATGGAAGCGGGATTAGAAGTAGCAGAACATTTAGCGGTAAAGGCAATTAACAAGCTTTTAGCACAAACTGGTTTAAATCCTGAAGATATTTCTTTGGTAGTCGAATCAACGTTACTGCCTGCTGTGCCTTCAATTTTTGCTCGGGTAATAAATCATATTCCTTTTCCTACTCATACTAAACGGATGTCTCTTTATGGAGTTGGTTGTATGAATGGAGTTCATGGTTTAGCAAGAATCAGGGATTATCTCAAAGGACATCCTGACGAAGCTGTTATTTTAATCTCTGTAGAGTTAGCTTCTATACTGTGGCAAGGAAGTTTTCAAAAAGATCTGCATTCTTATTTTGCTCAATTTTCCTCAGATCCTGCTAAATATGAGCAATTAATTAAGATGACTTTTGTTACTGCCGCTCTTTTTGGTGATGGTGCCATGGCTCTTTTAGTAGTTGGACCTAATCATCCTTTGGCACACTCTTCTGGAACAATTCAACCACAAATGATTGATAGTCGTAGTAACCTTGTTCCTAATACAGTTGACCTTATTGGTGTTGATATTCTCATCAAAAATAATTCATTCCGAGCGATCGTCAAACCTGAAGTACCTGATTTGTTGCCTGATGCGATCGCCGAGACTATTAAGCCATTATTGGCAAAAAATAACTTGTCTTTTGACGATATATCTCATTGGATTTTACATCCAGGTGGTCCGAAGATTGTTCAAGCAATAGAAAATCAATTTGGGTTAGATGAAGATGCACTATCTCTGAGTTGGGAAACCCTTAAAGAGGTGGGTAATTTATCTTCGGCTCATGTACTCTATATGCTGAATCAGCTTTTAACCTCGGAAAATCCTCCCTCTGCTGGTGAATATGGGCTGTTAGTGGCAATGGGGCCTGGATTATCTCAAGAAGCAATTCTCTTAAGATTTTAAATTCAATAATTAATGTTGTTCACGAGGGAGATTTATCATTTCCCTTTAAAACAACATATTTTTCGCCAAAATACAGTTATTAAGTTTAGTGTAAACCATAAATTAGTAGTGTAAAAATTATGATTGATTATACTAACAAAGCTTTAGTAGTAGGGGCAGGTGCCGCCGGTTTAGCTGCGATGAACTCTTTAAAAAAAGAAAATATCCCTTTTGATGCAGTGGAATCTTATCAAGAACTTGGTGGATTATGGAATTATGAAAAATCGGATAGTCCCGTTTCTCAAAATACTCATGCTATTGGGCATAAAACAATGCAAACATTTGCTAATTTTCCCATGCCAGAACATTACCCTGCTTATCCTAATAAAAAACAAATTCGGGATTATTTAATCAGTTTTGCCAAGACTAACAAATTTTATTATTCCATTCAATTTAATACCTCAGTGGAGAAGATTGAAAAAGAAGGAAAATTTTGGGATGTTACTTTGAATAATGGGGAAACTCGTCGTTATGGTTGGGTTTTAATTGCTTCTGGTTATCATAGTAAACCAAATATGCCAAAAATGCAGGGGGAATTTAGCGGAGAAATATTACACTCTAAAGATTATAAAAAACCCGAACAACTGAGAAATAAAAATGTTTTAGTAGTGGGTTGTGGACAATCTGCTATGGATATTTTAGAAGATTCGGCTATTATGGCGAAAAAAAGTTTTCACAGTACTCGTCGAGGTTTTTATATTGCCAGTAAATTTATTTTAGGATTTCCTGCGGAAAAAGTGGCAAATTTTCCTATTATTAAACTTATTCCTACTCAGATAATTTTTAAATTTTTAGCTTTTATTTCTCCTGCTTTTTTAATCTGGCAAGGAATTAATCTAAAAAAACTTAATATTCCTCGTAATTGCTCTAGTAATGGTGTAATTGTTCCTGTATTTAATCAAGTTGTTTATCAATATTATATGCAGGGAGATATTACCCATAAATCAAATATTAAAAAATTAAAAGGAAATCAGGTATTGTTTGAAGATGGAACAGAAGAACAAGTAGATGTAATTGTGTACGCTACTGGGTTTAAAGTCGATTTTCCTTTTATCGACCAAAAACTTTTAAATTGGCAGGAAAAACAACCCTATCCTAATTTATACCTCCATTGTATTCATCCTAATTATGATAATCTTTTTGTGATTGGCATGATTCATCCTATTGGCACTCATTGGCACGTTTTTCAAGCTCAAAGTAACCTCGTTTCAGCTTATATTAAGGCTAAAAAAAATAGATTAAGTTTAGCCAAGAAAATTGACCAAGAAAAAAGTAAATTTCAAGCCCACCTTAATCAAGGAAAGGAAAAAAGTCAATCTTTGCTTGTAGATAAACGAGCATATATCAAGCAAACCCAAAACCTTACTAAACAATTTGCTTTTTCTGCATAAAATAAATATTTTGATATTTTATGGTAGTGCAAACTCACAATAACAATGAATTTTTGTAGGTTGGGTATTTCGAAGTGCAACCCAACATTAATCGCCCGTTTTGTTGGGTTTCGATGCCTCAACCCAACCTACTAGATTTAAAAGAGAGTTAAAGTTTTAAATCCTTAAATTGACACTAATCGTTCGTGAAACCATCCTACAAGCTAAGAAAAATAAACAATTACCAGAGATTAAACTATGATTAAAACAAAACCAATTGACATTGCTCACGTAAGGTATAAACATCCAGATTTAGATGAATCAGAGCGTTTTTTAACTGATTTTGGTTTCACCGTTGCCGAAAAAACTGATAAAATCCTTTATTTGCGTGGTACAAGTCCTTCTCCATATATTTATGTAGTAGAGAAAGGTGATCAATCAGGATTCATCGGTTTAGCACTACAAGTAAAAGAAAGCAGTGATCTTGAGCTTCTTCGCAAAATTTCCAACGCTTCCGATGTACATGAAATTGAAGCACCAGGAGGCGGTAATTGTGTCACTTTAACCGATCCTAACAATTTCCGCATTGATATAGTACATGGGATCAAAAAAGTAGAAGAGTTGCCCCTAAATCAACCTTTAGTCATAAATAACGCTCAAGAAAAAAGACGTTTTGGAACAGTACAGCGTCCAGAAAAAAAACCAGCCCAAATTTTGCGTTTAGGGCATATTGCTTTAGATGTCTTGGATTTTAAGAAAAGTTATCAATGGTATTCTAATGTTTTCGGAATGATTGCCACTGACTTAGTTTATTATGGACATCCCAGTTATCCCATAGCTGCTTTTTTACGTTGTGATAATGGCAAAGAGTTTGTCGATCATCATACTATTGCTCTTTCTCAAAGTCCACAAGTCCGTGTTCATCATATTGGTTGTGAAGTGCAAGATTTTGATTCTATACAAATCGGGCATGAGTGGTTACAAAGTTATGATTATAAACAGGTATGGGGAATTGGGCGTCATCTTCTGGGCAGTCAAATATTCGATTATTGGCAAGATCCTTTTGGTAGTTTAATTGAACATTTTACCGATGGAGACATATTTGATAATACTACTGAAACTACTACTCATGCTGGAAATTTAGATATTTTATCTCAATGGGGAGGACCTGTTCCACAAACTTTTCTAAGTTAGTTTTGTTCTTATTGCCCAGAAAATAATATTCAATAATCAGTAAACAATTAACAGTTAATAATTATGAACTCTAAATTTTATCGTGTTTTTGTCTGTACGAAAAAACGTAACCCTAATGATTCAGAAGGCTCTTGTTCTAATTGTGGTGCCATTAATATTTATCAAAAATTTCGCTCTGAAATAAAAGAGCATAACTTAGAGGAACAAGTAAAAATAATACCTTCAGGTTGTCTTGATCATTGTGAAACTGGACCAGTTGTTCTAATATGTCAACCCAAAAAAGCAGAATTATCTTACTTGCCTTTGAAAGTAAGAATGAAACTAAAAAAATTATTATTTTCTAATAAAAGCTTTTATGGTGGTATTAAAACTGTAGATGTTCCCGCCATTGTTGAAAGCCATTTACTAAAAGGAAAGCCTGTCAAAAAGTATCAAATTTAGTGAACCAATTTAGGGACAAAGTTAATTTTAAATTGTCAATTTTTAATTTATTACCTAATTCTCTTATAAGCAAAAAAAAACTATGTTACACAAAGCTCAATCATCTTTCAAAGATCGATTCTTATTCCTTTTTCAACCACGTTTATTAATGCTAGGAGGATTAACTTTATTAGTAATAACAAGCATTTCTGCTATGTATTTTGCCGATCGCTCCTCTGTCTTTTCCGCAAATGAAACAACGATCAAAAAAATACCAGAAAAACCCACTAAAGTTAGTGCTTTGGGAAGACTTGAACCAGCAGGAGAAGTAATTACGATTTCTGCCTCTTCTAGCTCCAATAATAGCGATCGCATTGCCCAAATTTTAGTAAAAGAAGGGGATAAAGTTCAAGAAGGACAAATTCTTGCCATTCTTAATTCCCGTAATCGGCTACAAGCCGCAGTAGAAGAAGCAAAAGCCAATGTTTACTCAGCACAAGCCCGTTTAGCCCAAGTCAAAGCAGGTGCGAAACAAGGTGAAATTATTGCTCAGAAAGCTCGATTTGAGCAAACTAAAGCTGAATTAGAAGGGCAAATTATCACTCAACAAGCTACCATTAGCAGTTTGCAAGCTCAGTTAAATGGGGAAAAAACGGCACAACAAGCTACCATTCAAACGCTAAAAGCAAATTTATTGGATGCCCAAAAAAACTGTCAACGTTATCAAATTCTCTACCAAGAAGGGGCGGTTTCTGAACAACAACAAGATCAAGCCTGTTTAGCCGCAGAAACAGCCGAGGATAGCTTAACCGAAGGTGAAGCCAATTTACAACGGATTATTAGCACAGGACAAGAGAATATTCGAGAAGCTCAAGCTAATTTCAAACGTACTAAAACAACTCTAAATAAACAAATCACCGAAAATCAAGCCACTTTAAACGCAGTGGAGGAAATTCGTCCAGTGGATGTTCAAGTGGCTCAAGGAGATTTAATGATGGCTCAAGCCGGACTAAAAAGAGCAAAGGCGGATTTGGAATTAGCTTATATTAAAGCACCCCAATCAGGGGAAATACTCAAAATTCACACGAAAAGTGGCGAATTAATCGGTGATAAAGGGATTTTGGAACTTGGGCAAACCAATCAAATGTATGCTGTGGCAGAAGTTTATGAAACTGACATTACCAAAATCCAAGTAGGACAAAGTGCAACTGTTATAAGTGATGCTTTGGATGAAGAATTACAAGGAACTGTTGAACAAATTGGGCGACAAGTCCTACGGCAAAATATCTTTGATACCAACCCCACTGCGGACTCTGATGGACGTATTATTGAAGTAAGAATACGACTTGATGACACTGTAAACAAAAAGGTTAGTGGTTTAACTAATCAACGAATTAGAGTAGCAATTAATCTTACCAATTCGTAGGAGCATAATATATTATGTCCGTACAGGGTGTGATTTCCTTCTAATAAAATGAGCCTTTTAAGGCTAACTACAAACTTAATTACTAATTTAAACAAAAAATACCAAAAAACTATGACTTCTGTAATCTTGTCTCGTAATTCGATTTCGGAAAACTTAACTAATGCCCTAAACGAATGGGAAAATTTATTAGGTAAAAACTATGTAATTACTGATAAAACACAACGTCTAGAAGCTGAAACTGCTACCTATCAAACCACCGCCAAAATTCCTGCGATTATTCAACCGAGTAACCGTCAAGAAATTCAAGAATGCCTCAAAATTGCCAACCAATATAAAACGCCAATTTACCCCATTAGTACGGGAAAAAATTGGGGCTATGGTTCTCGTGTTCCTACCCATAACAATAGTGTTTTAATGGATTTAAGTCGTCTAAATCGCATTTTAGACTACCATGAAACCCTTGCTTATGTAACCATTGAACCGGGAGTAACACAGCGACAACTCTATGAGTTTTTGCAAGAAAAAGGCAATAAATTACTCATGAGTGTAACAGGAAGTACCCCTGATTCTAGTTTAATTGGCAATATTATGGAACGGGGAGAAGCAAAAGGACCATTAGGCGATCGCTTTAACAATGTTTGTGGCATGGAAGTGGTTTTACCCACAGGGGAGTGTATTCATACGGGATTTAATCGGTTTAAAAATCCTCAAGCAGGGGCAGTAAATCGTTGGGGAGTAGGTCCTTATTTTGATGGAATTTTTACTCAATCTAACCTAGGTATCGTGACACAAATGACTATGTGGTTAATGCCTTATCCAAAATATTTTCAAACTTTTTTCTACACTATTGATCAAGAAAAAAATCTAGAGATATTAATCAATAAATTACAGCAACTAAAACTGGAAGGAGTGATTAAAACTTCTTTTAGTATTAATAACAATTATCGGATTTTATCTATTCAACAACAATATCCTTGGCAAGCAACTAAAGGAAAAACTCCCTTACCTTCTGATTTATTGGCACAATTAAGCCATCAATGGGGAGGAGGAGTTTGGGTAGGAGAAGGAGCATTATATTCCGCTTCTTCAGCACAAGGAAAAGTTGAACGTCAATTAATTCACAAAGCTCTTAAAAAAATTGTGAAGAAGTTGGTATTTTTCGATGAAAAAAAATTTAAAATAGCCACAAAATTAAGTCCTATTTTCAAACTTATTACTGGCATTGAAATTAAGGATAAAGTAGATTTAATTTATAACAAAAATCCTCAACGGGGTATCATTACTGAGAGAGTATTAAAGATGGCTTATTGGCGGAAAAAAACTGTCCCTAGTCCTGATTTTAATTTAGATCAAGATGGTTGTGGTATGATTTGGTGTGTGGCTGCTGTTCCCTTTACAGGAAATCACGTCAGAAAAGCCCTCACTATTACTAGTAGTATTGCTCAAAAATATGGCTATGAATCCAATGTTTCTATTAACTGCGTTACTGAGCGGAATGTTAATATTAATGCTATCATTTTCTACGATCGGTTTGTGGAAGGGGAAGATGAAAAAGCTTTAGCTTGTCATGATGAAATGCTGAAAAATTTAATGGATGAAGGCTATTATCCCTATCGTCTCAGTACTCATTCCATGAATAGTTTACCTTCTCCACAGGATGATTATGGGGTATTAATAAACAAAATAAAAGACAGTTTAGATCCTCATTCCATCCTTTCTCCGGGGCGATATGAATTTCGTTAATTACATAGCATTCCTCATATTATTTTCAGCCGTTTTCAGATCAATGAACCATTAAAATTACATTATAAATGTAGGGTGGGCAATGCCCACCATCTGGGGGTGTGGTTTACCCCATTGAAAAGTACTGTCGCATATCTTAAAGCAGGCAAAATATAGCAGTCGCCATAACTGGCAACGGACATTCTAAAACTAAGCAGATTATGTCACTGTAAGCATTTTCATGAGTGAGTTTTGAGTTTTGAGTTTTGACTTTTGCTATACCTGTTCCACCAATCCCCTTAAATATAAATTCTTAATTATGAAACGAAAAATTCCTCTTTCTTGGTTTCAATTAACTCGCATTCCTAGTCGTTTATTAGTGGCAATGACTGGTATTGCTTTTGCTGATTTTCTCATGTTTATACAGATAGGATTTGAATCTGCTCTCTATAAGAGTAATACTTTAATACATCAAAGTTTAAAAGCGGATTTAATTTTAATGAATCCTCAAGCTCAAAATATTGGTAATATGGAGAGTTTTCCTCGTCGTCGTTTATCTCAAGCAATGAATTTTGAGGGGGTTTCTTCTGCACAACCTTTATATTCAGAAGTGGGAAATTGGAAAAACCCTGAAAATCAACAACAAACCGAACTATTATTTTTTGCTTTTAATCCCACCGAATCAGTGCTTAATCTTCCTGGAATTGATCAAAATCTAGACAAACTAAAACTAACTGACACCATAATTTTCGATCGCCTCTCCGATGGAGAGTATGACACAACCCTTGAGAGATTAGAAAATGGAGAAGAGATAACCACAGAAGTACAGCAACGTCAAGTCACTGTGGGGGGCTTATTTTCTTTGGGTGCTTCTTTTGCTGGAGATTCAAATGCGATCGTAAGTGACTTAACTTTATTGAGATTATTTCCAGGTAAAAATCTGTCTGAAGTCAATGCGGGTTTAATTCAATTAAAACCGAATATTGATCCTCAACAAATGGCAAAAATATTAGAGGCGAATTTACCTAATGATGTCAAAGTATTAACCCTAGAAGAATTTATTGATTTTGAAAAAAAATATTGGGCTGATTCTACACCAATTGGGTTTATTTTTGCGATCGGCACAGGAATTGGTTTTCTTGTAGGACTTGTGATTGTCTATCAAATTCTGTACGCAGATGTTTCGGATCATTTACCTGAATATGCCACTCTTAAAGCGATGGGATATGGTGATACATACTTTTTGGGTGTCGTGTTACAGGAAGCCGTTATTTTAGCTGTGTTAGGTTTTCTTCCTGGATTAGTAATTTCTCTAGGACTTTATCAATTAGCTCACGCCGCTACTTTATTACCAATTACCATGACAACTCGTCGAGCAGTTTTTATTTTAATCTCGACAATCATCATGTGTACTATTTCTGGAACATTAGCCCTGCGTAAATTAAGTGCCGCAGATCCAGCAGAAATATTTTAATTAATATTTTTCACTTTTAATACTAACTATTTAATCTTATTTTGCCAAAATTATGACTTATAAAACGACCGCAAAAGTTCAACAAATACAAATAGAATATTTACCTTATATAACTGGGTGGTTCGGTAATTTTATTGTTAATAATGATAATCATCGTAAGTCAGAAGTAAAAAAGATAAACTAATTCCTCAAACTTAGTGTAACTAGATCAACAGAAATTTTTTAGTAATTCTTAGAAAAGCTCATTATGTCTCTACCCCCCGTTATCCATTCACAAAATCTGAATCATTATTATGGTTCTGGTTCGTTGCGAAAACAAATCTTGTTTAATATTAATTTAGACATTTATCCCGGTGAAATTGTACTATTAACTGGGCCATCAGGTTCAGGAAAAACTACCTTATTAACCTTAGTAAGTGGCTTGCGTTCTTGTCAAGAAGGAAGTTTAAAAGTACTTGATCAGGAAATGTATAAAGCTAAGAAAAAACAATTAATCAATTTGCGTCGTAATATTGGTTATATTTTCCAAGCCCATAATCTTTTAAATAGTTTAACAGCTTTGCAAAATGTACAAATGGCACTTGAAGTTCATGATCATCTAAGTTGGAAAGAGCGACAACAAAAATCTCAATTAATATTAGAAGCTGTTGGTTTAAGTCGTTGGATTCACAGTTATCCCGATGATTTATCTGGGGGGCAAAAGCAAAGAGTAGCCATTGCTAGAGCTTTAGTCAGTCATCCTAAAATTGTCTTAGCAGACGAACCAACTGCATCTCTAGATAGTAAATCGGGTCGTGATGTTGTACAATTGATGCAAAATTTGGCACAACAACAGAATACCACTATTTTGATGGTTACCCATGATGATCGGATTTTAGATATTGCCGATCGAATTGTTAGAATTGAAGATGGAAGGCTTTAATGTAGAGTGTTCAAATTGTGCCTGATTACGATGTATTATTTCACGCATTTTCTCGTTAGATATAACTCAAGTCACTTGAGAAAACATTAATCCTCATCAAAAGAATTTAGAATTGAGAATTTAGAATTGCCCAAGCAATAACGTCTTGAATTCCCCCCTTTAAGCCAACCTACAAGCGATCGCCTTGCACTAATTTATGATCGCCTTTACTGCTATTTTAGCATAATTCCTGACTCATCGTTCGCTTAAATAAAATAAGACAGATGAGCAAGTGTTACAACGAAAGATAGAAGAGATTTCTCGTATTTGTAGTGCCGTTAGTTTCATTGAATATTGCTTTCCCCAACAGAGTCTTATGATACGATAACTTTCTCTCCAAAGAGCGTTTAGTTTTTAATTTTGGTAAATTATGACTTAACTTCCACGAACTAAAATCCTGGAAAGCCTTGCCTAGTCAGGTATTTTAGTTTGACAAGGTGGAAGTTAAGTTATGAAAACTATTTTATTTTCTTCTTCAAAATGAGAATTAGTGATCAATTAACAACAGTGAAATTGGTAGTATCCGACCCGCTCACTTGACCATTTAAGTCGTAGGTAGTGGTAATTAGATTATAGTCTCCCTCTACTAAACCGGCATTAGTGTAATCACCGGATAAATCTCCAGCTAGGGCATAGGGACGGACTTTTTCCGTAAGATTGATGTTAATTGGACCAGTCAAATTGAAATCAACCTTGCTAACTGCTTTATTTGGCTCGGCGATAATGCTGAGAGAGGAGCCGACTTCAGCTAAATTAATAAGACCTCCCTCTGTGATTTCGTCTATCGTTGTGTCTCTATCAGTGTCAACTAGAAAGTATCCTACCGTTACTTCATTACCAACGAGGTCATCTGGGTTTGATGGTTGTGCTGGAGTGGTCGGCTCTGGGGTTGTCGGGTCTGGAGTGGTCGGCTCTGGGGTTGTCGGCTCTGGGGTTGTCGGCTCTGGAGTAGTCGGGTCTGGAGTGGTCGGCTCTGGAGTGGAAACCGCAGTATCAAGGTCAGAAATCAACTCCAGGTAATTAAAATTGAAATCCCCAGTAATAATATCCACTCGCATCGGCTGTGTTCCCGCCGTTAAGTTGATCCCTTTGACTACAACGTCCTGCCAGGACTGCCAATCACCGGTAGTGCCAAACTCAAAGGGAATTGTTTGGTCGCCTAGAGTAACATTAAAGCTACCGTCCCCCCCCATAGGAGTAGCAATCCGAGCAACTAGATTATATTGACCGTCCTGGGGCAAATTGAGGTCGTAGGTGAGCCATTCTCCAGGCTTAATCCAACCGACGTTAAAGCCACCGCCGACATCTGAGGTTGGTTCTAGATCTACTTCATCATTGCGGTAGGC
>CAJHXH010000485.1_pt1 | contig 15835 bp, 17 predicted proteins | sample 9198571 | NCBI WGS metagenome assembly CAJHXH01 (sample SAMEA7708301, study PRJEB35096) | sediment metagenome | biome: marine neritic benthic zone biome [ENVO:01000025]; feature: sediment [ENVO:00002007]; material: shallow marine sediment [ENVO:03000034] sea grass bed [ENVO_01000059] ... | reverse complement strand
GATGTTTAACTGGTTTAATAATTCTTTTAAATCTTGAGCGTAATTGTAAAGGCTATAGGGCGATTTTGATGATTCTAAGGGAAGATTTTCATTATTATTAGATTTAGATTGTATTTCTAAACATTCAGATTGACCAAAACCCCTTAAATCATAGGCTAAACAAGAATAATTTGGCGATAATTTCTCTATTAATGGCAACCAGTAGCGATAACCTAATAACCATCCGTGAATAAATACTAAGACTGGATTGGAGATGTCACTGTTAGGTGTAGTATTCAACTGATAAAAATGTTCTACGCCACGAATCTTAATTTTGCTCATTGGTTATTTATCCCTATTTCATAATAATTAAATTTCGCTACTAACATCAATCGGTACATATTGCCAATATTCTCCTAACTCTTGATAAGCTGAAAGTAATAATCTTGTTTTGGTAGAGCTACCACTACTCAATTCTACTAATTCACAAATGGTTTAGCAATACTGCATTTATGTTTAAGCTATAGCTACTGCCGAAGAACCAAAAATTTATAATTTAGTCAAAACCTCTACATAATAGTCTAAATGTAATGTGATAGAAAGTAAAAGAAATCACTTATTTACCAATTGAATATAACAAGAGGATTAGCAAAAAAATAAGTTGAAATACTGAGTTTTTTATTTTGATTGTAGGGCAAGATATATGGCAAGTAAACAATGAAAAGGGTTATCGCCTTTCCTTCTATAACAGGAAACAACGAAATCTCGTTGCATTGTATCTAGGTAGAGATAAAAACATTAGTCCTACATTGTTTTAGCAGCAATTTAATGTAATTGAAATTAATTAATTTTCAAGGTAACTTTTTTATGAATAAATATCAAAAAAATATCTTAAATCATAATGATTGGTCTTTTCTGCCCCTCTTTTTTAGCGGTTTTACAGGAGTAGGTATCGGTCTAATTATCGCTAACTACTTAGGCTGGTTTTAAACGGGTACATCATCTAATCAATACTGCTCGGTTAGTACCAAGAACGCCATTGTGAGGGGAATGTAGAATTAATAATTCAGAATGCGCGAATTAAGATTTCAATGAAATTCTTACATGAGTGTCCAATGCCGTTTGCCCTTTGTCTTACTTTTATAAATAGAAACATTTCTTTAACCGAGCAGTATTGGAAGGATTTCCTTCTTCCTTGTCTCCTTTCCCACCTTGTCCACCTTGTCTCACCAACACTAGAAAAGTAAAAAACCTACCCCAGTGAGTGTGGGTGGGGTGCTTCACCTAAATAACCGAAATAATTTAGACTTAGGAGTATTACTAAACCAACGAAATAAGGCTTTGGCTAATAGTTTAGAATCATGGCGAACATAACTATTTTCGAGGTTTTCATTCATCACATTAGCTGGTACAATTCTCCTTCCTAATCCACTCACTTCTTCTCGATCTAAATATACAGGATGGGAACCTTCATCGGCATATTTTCGTAAAGCTTGAGCAGATGGCGATCGTCCTTGTACTAAAACAGCATCAAATATTTTACCACCACAAACTTGATCTATTGCCTTAATATGATCTGCTACTGTATAACCATCTGTTTCACCGGGTTGAGTCATAATATTGCAAACATAAATTCTCGGGACAGAACTTTGTGCGATCGCCTCTCTAATTTCGGAAACGAGGAGATTAGGAATAATACTGGTATAAAGACTACCGGGACCTAGTATAATATATTCTGCCTGTTCGATTGCCTTAATTACGGAGGGTAAAGCAGGAGGATTAGGCGGATTACAACCAAATTCAACAATTTTACCCCCAACTTCAGGAATATTTGATTCACCCTCTACTATTTTCCCATCGGCAAATTTTGCCCACAAGCTAACATCACTGAGAGTAGCAGGAAGGACTTTTCCGCGAATAGCTAATACTTTTGAACTAGCAGTAACAGCACCTTCTAAATCGCCGACAACGTCACTCATCGCAGTAAGAAAAAGATTACCAAAACTATGCCCTTCTAAACCTTCCCCTGCGGTAAAACGGTATTGAAATAACTCCGTTAATAATTTTTCTTCGTCAGCTAAAGCCGCAATACAATTACGAATATCACCCGGCGGTAAAACGCCCATTTCTCGGCGGAGTCTGCCCGATGAGCCACCATCATCAGCTACAGTAACCACAGCAGTTATGTTGGCACTAAAGTCCTTTAAACCCCGCAATAAAGTTGATAACCCAGTACCTCCGCCAATAGCAACTATTTTAGTTCCTCGATTCAAGCGACGATAATTCCACAGTACCTCAATTAATTCTTCTTCATTATCTGGTTTTAAAACTTCGGTAATTGAGCCAAAAGTGCGAGTTTGTCCCCAAAATAATAAGAATAAACCGAAAATGATGGCTAAAGGACCAGAAATATAGTTAGGAATAATCTCGGTAATTTTATTCAGGATAGCGAGAAAAAAATCAATAATCCGATAGACAGGAGTTAATTTTACCCAAATAGCTAACCCTAAACCGGTAAGTAAAATTCCGATAATACTGGTAATTAACCAACGTTTAACGAATATTCCTGGTGATAGCCATTTATATAGATGATTAACTTTTTTGCGACCGTTATTACGATAAGTCATAAATGTTGATTGTTTAACTGGAATAGTTGTCGCTTTAATTTTTTAGTTTGACTCTTATCTTATCCAATAGTTAATTCTTACTTCAATCTTAATTTTCTAGAAAGAAAGCAAACAAAAAGCAAAAGAAAAAAAGTTTAAAATAGGTTATCAATAATGGTTATTCTAGAGTAGCTATGATAAAAACAGATAAAAAATTTCTGTTAGCGAGAAGTTAAATCTAGTGAGAAAAAAGTCACAATAAATGTAATTTTACCGCTTAATATAGTAGGAGTTAGAGAGTTAACTCATATTTTAACCCACATTCGGCACTTCCTTTTGAAGTTAAATCCTTGCCTCACTTTGAACTTAAGTTCAAGGCTAATAGCTCAAACCCATGTTTTTTGGACTAAATTTGGCAGTCATCTAAAGATGACTTTAGCTAAGTAGCTCCACTTAATTAAACGTAAAACGCTCTACCTTGTAACCATTTTCTTCTCTTCTATGATTCATCCCCTCTATAATTGCTAACACTAATTCATATTGATCATCATATACTCTTCCCTGTATAAATCAGCTCTTAGAGATGGTATTTTGGCTACATAATGATAAAATTGACGAGACATTTTACTAATCTAAAACGAATCTTAATTTGGCAAGAGGTTGAACGAAGATGAATAATGAGCCTATACTTTCAATTGTAACTCCCACATTAGGTAAGTATTCTGATTTTTGGTGGCAGAGTTTGCTTAATATTAAAGGTAACGTTGAATTTATCTTAGTTTATCCTCCCGGTTCACCCTCTAAAACTTTTGATGATCCTAGAATAAGATATTTAATTTGTCCCTATAAAGGAGAAATGATGCAAAGATGTACAGGACTCATTAATGCAAGGGGAAAGTATGTTATAGCCTTGGATGACGACGATTTTCTGCATCCAGATGTAGCTGAATTAGCCGAAAAATACTTTAACCGATTTCCTGATAGTTGGCTTCTTCGCTTAAATAAAGCCGAAATTTTTTACAATGACGAGGAAACAATTAAATCACCATGGGAGAAAACACCCGATGTTGAGCAATTAGAAGTATGTAGAAAATATGAAAACGGTAATTTTAAAGGATTATTAGAAGTGCCGATCGCACCTCTAACCAAAAAACTTAATTTAAGCTATCTATTCTTGCCTTTTGTGGAAAGAACCGACAATTATGGCTATCATTTCGAGAATTTTAATAATATTGTCTGGAAAACAGATCTTGTTCAAAAAACCTTGCCTCGCTTCACCGAAACCACTAAAATTTTAGGACCTATAACTTGGATGTCATCATGGGCATACGATCGCTTAATGGGAATTTTTGTTCAGGCAATGTATTTTGAAGAGGGTATAACTGTAGGTCACTGGCTACCAAAACCTGATCAGATTAGATTCATTGCCAAAGACACTTCTATGGTTAAACCACGCTTTTATATCATCTCTGATTTCTTGCTGGTTAAAGGCTTTCCCCAATATGGTTATGTTTGGAATTTATTTTTGTACGAATTATCTCATCTTTACCAAGGGTTAGGTAAATTAGTCAAAATGAAGTTAGGTTTAGGTCAATTTAAACAACAAAAATAAGTTATGCTTTTTGATCAAGATAATATAACAATAATAATCCCACAAAACAGCCTAATAAATAATGAGGAAAATCCCACCATGAGAAAGTAGTTCCTAATAAGAATTTACCAATTATTGTACTTCTAATTAACTGTAACAAAGGTAGTTGCCATAATTGGGTTATTTCTATAATTGAAGTAATAATAAACACTAAGACAGGAATTAAAATAAGATTACGTCGAGAGGGAAACAACCAAAAGAAAAATAAACACCAAAAAACTTCATAAATTATATCTCCTGAATAATTATTAATCCAATTAGCACCAAATCCGCTATAACCTTTAGAAAGTAACCCTAAAATAATTAATAAACATAAAATAAATGGAGTTAAATATTTCTTTTTCATGAATATATTAAGTATAGTTTTAGTTCTTAGTAAGGGCTTTAGCCCTATTAATAGGCTAGTCAAGCGTAAAGGGTTAACTACAAAACTTACTTTTATTTAAGTTGAACTATTTAGCACTCGAAATAAAAATTAAGAGATTAATAAACTATTAAACTTATATTTTATAGTAGTTTACCTTCTGCTCTCTGACTTCCAACTTCTGCCTTCTGCTATAATTGCCAAAATTGTGTAATATTTTTCGAAATTATCGGCATAACGTCAGTTAAACTATGATCACTTTCTAATTCAATTAATTTAACCCAAGGACGATTTTTAGTATATTGACGACTAGCATGAATGGAAATAACCTCATCATTAATTCCATGTAAAATTAAAGTAGGAATAGATTGCTTCAATTTTTTCTGTTCATAGTGACTTAAATCAGTTAAAAATTGATAATGAAGGGGTAATTCTCTGTTTTCTCCATAATGATAAACGGGTAAATATCCTTTTTCCTGCCATTGCTGTAAAGTTTCTGTTGTTAAATTAACTAGCCAATGATTCTTAAAATTAAAAGCAGGTGCTAATAAAATAATTGAATCAATTTGACTGTATTTTTCCCCTAACCATGCCGCCGTTAATCCACCAAAACTTGAACCAATAATTCTGATATTTTGTTTATGATTTACCTCAAAACAATTAGCTACTTGCTTAATTTGTTTAGTTAAGGTTAAATGGCTAAAATCATTATTATTAAGATCTACAATACTTAAATTAAGTTTTTTTTCTTGAAAACATTGATTAAGGTATTGAGCTTTTTTGGATAGAGGACTAGAAGCAAATCCGTGTAGATAAATATATTGATATTGAGTCATAAATAAATTATGAATTATAAATTATAAATTATAAATTTTATAGCCCTTTCTTTGCCTACACAAAGAATTTATTTATCATAACTCATCTTTTTGTCGTAAACCTTTTAATGTTTATAATGCTCTTATGACAATGGCTAAAGCCATTACTGCGAACTAAATATATTTTACGTTTTAATTAAGTGGAGTGACTTAGCAATGATGAAAGTAATTTTAATTAGTGGGGCTAGTCGGGGAATTGGCAGAAAAATAGCGGAACGTTTGATACAGGAAAATTATATTCTGAGTTTAGGGGTGAGAAATACTCAATCCTTAGCAAATACAGTGTTTAGCAATAACGACAAAGTATTAATTTATCCCTATGAAGCAACTGATAAACAATCTCCTATTGATTGGGTAAAGGCAACTGTAACCAAATTTGGGCGATTAGACGGCGTAATTAATTGTGCTGGTATTTTGAAAAGAGTGCAATTTGAAGATGATAATGAAGACGCTTTAGATAGTTTATGGGAAATTAATGTGAAAGCACCTTGGCGATTGACGAGAGAGACTTTACCTTATTTGAGAAAATCGGGGGAAGGACGTATTATTAATTTAGTGTCTATGTCGGGAAAAAGAGTCAGAGGCACTTTAGCAGGTTATTCCGCCAGTAAATTTGCTTTTTTAGCTTTAAGTCAAACCATGCGGAATGTGGGATGGGATGATGGTATTCGAGTAACGGCAATTTGTCCTAGTTTTGTCAATACGGATATGGCAAAAAGTGTTAATCTCAATCCAGAAGAAATGACTCAGCCAGAAGATATTGCCGAGATAGTTGCCACAGTTTTAGCTTTAGCGAATACTGCTCATATTAATGAAATTTTAATTAATTGTGCTTTGGAAAAATAGTTATAGTTTTTGTAATTGTTTATTTTTCAAGATTATTCCCTTGAATAATACAGGAGATACTAAAGCTATATTTCATCGATGTTTTGGGTAAACTGTTCTATAGAAAAATGTTAACCTAGAAATAGGAAATCCTAATTAAGTATCAATGATTACTTTTTTAGTTTATAATCTATATTATACTTAAGTAGTATCAAAATATAACTATTAGCTAATTGTTTAATAAATTAGGGTTAAATAGTCAGTTACACTAGCTATAAGCTAGTAGTTTTTACCTAAAAGTGAGTTTTAAACGGGAATGAATTTGTGTAATTTGACTAACTAGCCAAAATAAAAGAGCTAATATTCTTGCGGCAACAAAATCAAAATTGAGGAGAAAAAATTATGGGTATTACTGACTATGCTTTTAGTAAATTCCTTTTACAGAATCAAGTTAACTTTAGCAATATTTCTCAGGAAAATGACCAAGATAAACCGAGAAATAATCACTTAAATTTTAAGTCAATAGATTTATTATTTCCTATAAAACAATGGCTTAATCATCTCGAAATTAATGATCCCCGTATTGCTAGATTTATTTGCAGTTTGGTTCCAGCCCAATGTCCTTTCCACAGAGAAATAAAAATATTTGGTCATATAATTTTTATTATTCCCCCTTTATGTAAGTTAAATCCTCTGTACGATGAGTTAATGATGTTGCGGTTTCGTAGTCTCTGTTATCTTGAAACAGTTAGCTAACCATACTGACATCTTGCATCTTCCCATAGTATAAACAGAAAAAATTCTGTTTGATTCACAGGAAAATAAATCCCCAGAAACAATGACAATTAGAATAGTAGCAACCAAGCGATCGGCAAATTGATCAACATCATTCTATAAAATAACAGTAATCGTAGGTTGGGTTAAGCGACAGCGCAACCCAACATCCATAATATTAATTGAAATTTTAATTGCTGCGAACGGAAATTGGAGGTTTATCCATGAAACCTAATTTTGAAAAAATGACTCGACAAGAACTAAATTATCACGTTGTGACTCTTCGATATTCGGATAAGTCTCTTCCCACCATTGTTGCAGGGTGTAGAGGAGGATGAAGTTTAATTTATCAAGGTTTTCTCTGAGGAAAGGATAGACAATATTTTTATCACCCTCACTGTCATAGACTTTTTCCGATAATTCCGTCAAGAAAGGTTGATAAGATTGGGGGAGATATTCCAGCAGACTATTAGCGATTTGCCGTAACCAATCAGCAGAGTTTTCATCTTCGAGGTTATCAGCCACCGCCATTAAATAGGAGATTAAATTAGTGTCAATTAATTGAGGATTAGCTTGGAGGAGGTTATTTGCTTCTTCACTGTTTTCCCATTGGAGAATGGCATTAATGAGGTTGAGATATTGTTGGACATCTTGTTCATTCATAGTTTTGCCTGTGTGGGTTAGACTCATTATACCAATCCAATGTACGGTTTGTAGGGGTGCAAGGCTTGCACCCAAAAAGTGAGATCGGTTAACAGGTAAGATGCCTGTTTTAAGGGTTTCAAGGCGATCAGGTTTCAGGTAATATGCCTGTCTTACGGTTTTTCCAGGCGATCGTTAGATAGTATATTAATTAGGAGAATTAAAAGAAGAAAATAATGAATACAAAGTTAGTAAAATCCTTAGTTAAAACTGTACAATCATTAACCCCAGAAGAGCGGAAATTATTTGAACAAGAATTATTTTTTAGTACAGGGGAAGTAACCACCGCAGAAATTGTCAATCTAGCGGAGAAAAGTAATAGTTTTGATTTTCTTAATGATGAACCAGATATTTACAGTTTAGAAGATGGAGAGGCAATTTAATGTCTTTACATAAAGGAGATTTAGTTTTAGTACCTTTTCCTTTCACCGATTTTCGTGGCACAAAAATTCGTCCTGCCGTAGTAATTTGGACGAATAATCTAGACGTTACTCTTTGTTTTATTTCCTCACAAAATCTTACTCATATTAGTTCTGAAGAATTTGTCATTGATAAAACAAATCCTGAATTTTCCCTAACGGGCTTAAAAATTAGTTCTAAGGTGATAGTCTCTAAATTAGTCACAATTCAATGCAATTTAATTACACGAAGATTAGAAAAATTAGGCGTTAATTCCTTACAAAAATTAGATCAATGTTTGAGAAATACTTTTCAATTATAATAATTATTCAAAAGAGCGATCGGTTTTTCTCATGGTTATAGCAGTACAATGCGTAATGCTATAACAGGCAAGATGCCCATTTTACGGTTTTGCAGGCGATCGGTTTTTTGGTGATGAACGGGCATAATAGTATTATGCCCCTACAGTATTTATTGTGAAGCCAAAATTTGCCTAACTATAGTTAAAGCCGAATAACTAACACCTGCCGTGCCTTCCCCCGGATGAGTTGAATCCCCCACTAACCATAAATTCTTAATGGGGGTGCGAGTGGCAAAACCAAATGGACCAAATGTACTAACTCTCTGCCCGACTCCGCCGACAATTCCTCTATCCCTCGCCGTAAATTTAGCAAAAGTGATAGGGGTAGCAACTTCTTGATGAATAATTGTTTCAGAGTTTAAATTAAAGTAACTATTTAAACGGGCGATCGCAGTTTCGGTGTATGCTTGTTTAATCTGCTGATAATCAGCTTGACTATCAATCCACCATTTTTTGGTATCAGTAAAAGAAGAAGCAATAATCGTAGCTTTTTCTTGAGGTGCCCTACCATCATTAGGCTTACTGACGGAAACGAATAAAGAATTATTTTCCCCTATTTCCCCTTGATAGTCATATAAAAATTGTAAGTGAGGGGGACAGTTTTCGGGAATAGCAGACTTATTAACACCCAAATAAATCACAAAAGCCCCCGATGCAGGAGGTAACTTTTCCACCCTCTGCCGATAACCTTTATTGATTTTTTCCGTCATTGCCACTAAATTATTCACCGTCACATTAGCCACAACATGATCTGCTTTTTCGTAGCTTATTTCACCCGTTTTCTCATTACTAAGCGTAACCCCGACAGTTTTACCTGATTCGGTGTGAATTTGCTTAACTAAATGCCTCATCCTTAATTTTCCGCCATATTTCTCTAAACCTTCTATCAGGCGATCGCTCAGTGCTTGCATACTACCTTGGAGATGATATAATCCTTGGGGTGATTGTGATACAGATAGGGCAGTGGCGGCATAAAGTAAAGCCGTTTCTTCCGTATCCACTTGGGAATATAACTTTAACTGCATATCAAGGAAAGTTTTAAGCCGATAATCCTTACCCAAGCCTAAAAATCTTAAGGCATCAGCCACCGACATAAAAGTAAAAGGGGCTGTAACCAAAGTATCAGGGCGAAGTGCTTTAACCAATTGAAACACATCCCAAAGATTACGAGGTGGCAAAACTGGATCTCGACTTTGAAACCGCCAACTGGCTTGGAATAGAATATTAAGTAACTGCCAAAACCTCTCACTATGAGGAAACTGTCTTTTTCTTTCTGCTGCCCATTTCTCAGGATTACGCCACACATTAATCGGTTGGGTTTCATAAGGCAAAAAAACAGCACAAGCAGGATCACATTCTGTCGCCAAAGGTAAATCAAGATCTAATTCTTGGAAAATACGATGATGGATTCCCCCTGCTTCTAAACCAGCCACTTGAGTCGCCCCCACATCAAAGGTAAAACCCTTGCGTTTAAAAGTGGAAGCACAGCCACCAGGGATAATAGCTTGATCATAAATGGTAACATCAGAACCATGACGGGCTAATAATGCCCCTGCGGTTAAACCGCCGATTCCTGCACCAATAACAATTACTTTATTCATTTTTGCTTAAACCATATTTAGAAATTTTGCTACTTTATTTGATTCCATTCCTCATAATTTAATTTGACATTCCTAGAACCACACTAGCAAGAATAGCAGCGGCGGCAGTTACTAAAACACCTAAAGATATATTTAATTGTTGTTTATTAGCCTCTTGAAAAGCTTCAATTTGTTGGCGATTAGCTTCAATTTGTTGTTTATTAGCCTCTTGAAAAGCTTCAATTTGTTGGCGATTAGCTTCAATTTGTTGTTTATTAGCGGTTTGGAAAACTTCAATTTGCTTTTGACTAGCATCCTGAAAAGCCTCAATTTCTAAGCGAATTGAATTAGTTTGCGTTTCTGCTACTTGACGATATAGTTCAATTTTCTCCGATAAAAGTTGGTTATCTTGATCTACTTTTCGTTCTAAATTATCGAGTTTATCTATGATTGTTTGAAATTCTCTGTCTGTCATAATTATTCATAGAGATCAAAAATTCAAGATTATATCATCATTATAGCGGTAGTTGTTATTCAATTATAGGGAAAGTCCTAATAATTTAATTTGACATTCCTAGAACCACACTAGCAAGAATAGCGGCGGCGGCAGTGACTAAAACACCTAAAGATACATTTAATTGTTGTTTATTAGCCTCTTGAAAAGCCTCTATTTGTTGTTTATTAGCTTCAATTTGTTGTTTATTAGACTCTTGAAAAACTTCAATTTGTTGTTTATTAACTTCAATTTGTTGTTTATTAGCTTCAATTTGTTGTTTATTAGCCTCTTGAAAAACTTCAATTTGTTGTTTATTAGCTTCAATTTGTTGTTTATTAGCGGTTTGGAAAGCTTCAATTTGCTTTTGACTAGCATCCTGAAAAGCCTCAATTTCTAAGCGAATTGAACTAATTTGCGTTTCTGCTACTTGACGATATAGTTCAATTTTCTCCGATAAAAGTTGGTTATCTTGATCTACTTTTCGTTCTAAATTATCTAGTTTATCTATTATTGTTTGAAATTCTCTGTCTGTCATAATTATTCATAGAGATCAAATACTCAAGATTATATCATCATTATAGCGGTAGTTATTATTCAATTATAGGGAAAGTAAAGTGATACACTTTATACTTAGAGGAGTTGCAATATCTGCCAATTGCCTATAATTTAGATACAATTTTGAAACCGTCAACTGGCTTGGAATAGAATATTAAGTAACTGCCAAAAACCTTCACTATAAGGAAACTGTCTTTTTCTTTCTGCTGCCCATTTGCTTGGATTACGCCACACATTAAGCTGTAGGGTGAGTTAGGCAACCACTAATTAACAGCTTTGACAATTAAACGTCAAATTAGCCATAGCCCACCGCCATTATTATATTCGATCTCTTTTAATATTTACCTGACAAATTACCTCTTAATATTATATATTTAATCTTAGTTATTAATGATAATTTATTATGGATTTTATCTAATAAGTATTTGTTAATAGTCGTTTCGATAGTCTATCAAATTTTGGGACAATGATCAACTAAAAAAGATAAAGGATTGCTTTTATTTTCCGCAAAACCTAAAATTCCTTGATCTCGATGCTCATAAATTATATTACCTTCTTGATTGAATAAAAAAGTGCCTCCTCTTTGGGTTAAATAAGCTGGATTGGGGACATAGGTTTTCCAATTACTGAGGACTTCGCTCATATTGCGTAACCTTAAAGTTGCTAATTCAAAAGGGCGTTGAAAACCTTTTCCACCTGCTAAATTAAAAAATGAGCCTTTCAATGGCGGTAAGGGTTTAGCATGAATATCCTCATTATCGCCGATTAATTGGGGGGCTTTTTTGTCGCCAGTATATCCTCGCAAAACTTCGGCTAAAGTGCCTTTACTGGCAATCCCCGCACACATTAACATCAAATTTACCCAAGCCTTTTGAGATGTAGAGAGAAAGGGAAAACTCCATGTTAAGCCTTGATATAAGTTTAATTCTCGGTGAATTTCGGCAGTTTCATCTATGAATAAACAATCAGGAGGAAATTTAGTATATTCGCAAAACTTTTTACCTGAATCTAGATTACCGATTCCCACTGCCCTAATCGCAATGTTTTCAGCTTTAATTTGTGCTGCTTCTCGATTTAACCACCAAGCATATTCTAAGCTATCAAAGTCTCCTAATTGAGGCAGAATAATTACTAATAAACGATTAACTGACTCACAGTCTGTCAAAATAGGTATTAATTTGCCATCACTAACTCTGTATCTTTGACTTTTCTGTAGGATGTTATAAACATCAGTTTTGCTTGATTGTTCTAATTGAGTTGATAATGTGGTCATCTTTTTATTTTGTTTTCCTTAAATTTTCTATAATATAGCAGTTTTACACTTTGATATAAAAGACGGCAAAATATGGCTGCAACAGAATACAACTGATATTGATGTGGGAGAAGAATTAATTGAGATGGGCATTCCTAAACAAGACATTATCCTTGGGATTCATCCCCCTTATAAACGGATTTATACTGGCTATGGTATAGCTTAAAATCAACAGTACTTTCGCATTTACACTAGTGGGTAATAAGAATCAATTTAATTCGATATTATCGCCTTACATTCTTTGCCCACTGTGCTATTAACTTGATTGAAGAATTATCAAGGCTTGACGTGCTGTTATGATGGGGATATTCTCAACCATCTTGAGCTTGAGTAAATCAGATTTATCCCCACTGACAAGATAATTTACCTTACCTTTAATAGCAGTCGCTAAGATAAGATTATCGTTAGAATCTGGTGAATAATTTACATTAGGAAGTGAACTGACACAGACTGCATAAGTTGTAACCCCCACTAACATTTTCCTCGCTTCTTCTGGAGTAAAGTAACGCTGTAGCTTAGGATAAGCCATTACTCGTTGTAATTCTTCGAGTTGTTTATCCGAAGTCACCAGATCAAATTGATGTTCACGCCATGCTTGATAAAGTAGATAGGGAGGCGTATTTTTTCGCAACAATGCTGAAATAAGAATATTGGTATCAAGAACAAGACGCATCACGAGTTTCTCTAATCGCCTCATCGATGTTGGCTTCAATTTCTTCCTCAGAATAACGCAAATTGCGTTCTTGAACATGAGTAACTGTTTCCTCAAAGTCTAATTTTTGTTTGACAGCTTCTTCAACATATTGAGATAAGATTTCTTCACTTACTCCCTTTTGTCCTAAAAAAGCTCGTAACCGTTGATCGATTTCTGAAGATACACTCAATGACCAATTTGCCATGATCTTTTGCTCGTAAGATTGTAAATGCTATCACTAATTTACTTCATCAACCGTTGAAATAGCAAACTTCAAAGTCTGAGTAATTATTCGGTTATGATTTATTAATATCCTAATTATTTAATACTACGAAGGTGATCGCTTTAATCAAATACCATTGAGGTGGTCTTATACGGCGATCACCTTTAAACAAAAAGTGTATGAAAATATATTTGTATATTTAGCAAGACAAGTCTTTATTTATTTAACAGTGTACTTAGTAGGACAATAAATAGTAGGACAATAAATGATAAAGTTCAAGCTGCAGCTTTCGTGATCGCAGCTTTGATACCAATAGGGGGACCCATAATGTTTACGGCTTTAGGGTTTGTCTGTATTGCTGCTTATTACAATGTAATCTCTTCCAATCTCGGAGGGACATTAGGATTTTCTTACAAGTTTGGATTGGAAAATTATACTTCAAAGAATATATCGGGTGACATCGGTATTGAGATTATTCTTGGCGATGAAGTCTTTGACAGCTTTACCCAATCAGTTGTAGCTTCCGCTAATAGTACATCAACGCATGAATACAATTATTCCTTTAGTAGCAGTGATCTATATAGAGGTATTCCTTATTACATAGTTGTTTATACAGCTTATGAAAAACAATACAGTGATATACTTTATACTTAGAGGAGTTGCAATATCTGCCAATTGCCTATAATTTAGATAAAATCAAACAAAAAAAAGGACAATCTTCAGGGATTATCCTTTAAAATTAGGTTAAAATTTATTTAAAAATTACGTTCCCACAGTCCAAGAATTGATATACTCAAATTGTTCAGGGGTTAAGGTATCAATTTCAATAGACATTCCCTGTAATTTTAAGCGAGCAATTTCTTGATCAACTTCCGTAGGAATAGAATGAAGCCCAGGTTGTAAAGAACCTTTATTTTTCACTAAATATTCACAAGCTAAGGCTTGGTTAGCAAAACTCATATCCATTACAGCACTAGGATGTCCTTCAGCCGCCGCTAGGTTAACTAAACGCCCTTCACCTAAAACGATGACAGATTTACCGTTATTTAAGACATATTGTTCGGTAAAGTTACGGACTTGCTTAACTTCTCTTGCCATTCTGGCTAAGGATTCTAAGTCAATCTCGATGTCAAAGTGACCAGAGTTACAAACCATAGCACCGTCTTTCATTGACTCAAAATGCTCTTTACGGATAACGTGTTTATTACCAGTTAAAGTAACAAAAATATCACCATATTTAGCCGCTTCATCCATGGGCATAACACGGAAACCATCCATAGCCGCTTCAATAGCTCTGACGGGGTTTATTTCAGTGACAATAACGTTTGCACCTAAACCTTTAGCTCGCATAGCGACACCTTTACCACACCAGCCATAACCAGCAACAACTAAGGTTTTACCAGCTAAAAGAATATTAGTTGCTCTGATGATACCATCAAGGGTAGATTGTCCAGTACCATAACGGTTATCAAAGAAGTGCTTAGTTTCGGCATCGTTAACATTCATGGCAGGGAAACTTAACACACCATCTTTAAACATCGCTTCTAGGCGTACAATTCCAGTGGTGGTTTCTTCTGTAGTACCAATAATATCGCTTAACTGATGTTGTCTTTCTTTGACTAAAGTAGCCACTACATCTGAACCATCATCAATAATAATGTTAGGTTTATGATCTAAAGCGGTTTGTACGTGACGGTGATAAGTGGCATTATCTTCCCCTTTAATAGCAAAGACGGGAATATCATAATTTTTTACTAAACAAGCGGCAACGTCATCTTGAGTAGAAAGGGGGTTACTGGCGATTAAAATAGCATCTGCACCGGCCGCTTTTAAAGCGATCGCCAAGTTAGCGGTTTCGGTAGTTACGTGGCAACAAGCAACTAAACGGATACCTGCTAAGGGTTTTTCTTGAGCAAAACGATCTCTAATTTGCTTTAATACGGGCATTTCTCTACCAGCCCATTCAATGCGTTGATTACCTACAGAGGCAAGACTAATGTCTTTAATATCGTAATTTAATTTTGGAGCGGCTACAACCATTAATTTCACTTAATAAAAGTTAACATTGACTATCATACAACATGACAGCTTATTAAACAACTCGAACTCAATGGTGACTATCGCTGACGGTGATGTGGAACTCGAATTCACCCCAGATAACATAGCTGGAAAGTAGGGATTGGCCATAAAAAAAGCAACCATTGGGGCATTGGGCAACCATTGGGGCATTGGGCAACCATTGGGGCATTGGGCAACCATTGGGGCATTGGGCAACCATTGGGGCATTGGGCAACCATTGGGGCATTGGGCAACCATTTGGGCATTGGGCAACCATTTGGGCATTGGGCAACCATTTGGGCATTGGGCAACCATTTGGGCATTGGGCAACCATTTGGGCATTGGGCAACCATTTGGGCATTGGGCAACCATTTGGGCATT
>CAJHXH010000474.1_pt1 | contig 15950 bp, 17 predicted proteins | sample 9198571 | NCBI WGS metagenome assembly CAJHXH01 (sample SAMEA7708301, study PRJEB35096) | sediment metagenome | biome: marine neritic benthic zone biome [ENVO:01000025]; feature: sediment [ENVO:00002007]; material: shallow marine sediment [ENVO:03000034] sea grass bed [ENVO_01000059] ... | reverse complement strand
TACACAGCAAGTTATCTGGGCGATGGAATTAGAACATAGAGGGAACAAAATTAAACACTCTCTTGAGAAAAGACGATTGGTTAGACGAGCCAGAAGAAATAGAAAGACGAGGTATCGTCAACCTAGATTTCTTAATCGTACTCGCCCAATAGGATGGTTACCTCCTAGTGTTAAACACCGAGTGCTAACTACTATGACTTGGGTTAAGCGTATCTTTTTATTTGTTCCTATTGGTGAAATAAGACAAGAACTGGTTAGGTTTGATACACAAAAGATACAAACCGGTGAAATATCTGGAATTGAATATCAACAAGGAGAATTAGCTGGGTATGAAGTGAAAGAATATCTACTCTTAAAATGGGGCAGAAAATGTGTTTATTGTAATGCCAAAAATGTTCCATTGGAAGTAGAGCATATTGTACCAAAATCCTCTGGCGGTACAAACAGAGTAAGTAACTTAACTCTTGCCTGTCACAAATGCAATCAAGCTAAAGGTTCTCAAAATATTAAAGATTTCTTAAGCTCGAAGCCAGAACTACTAACAAGAATACTAAAGCACACCCTCACACCTTTAAAAGATGCCGCCGCAGTTAATGCCTGCCGTTGGGACTTATTCAATAACTTAAAGACTACCAACAAATCGGTATTGATTAGCAGTGGTGGTCAGACTAAATACAACCGAATGAGACTTAAGTTACCGAAAACACATTGGATAGATGCGGCCTGTGTCGGGTTCGTAGATAATTTAACTATAGTTACTACTCGCCCTTTATTGGTTCAATCTAAAGGTCATGGTAATAGACAATACTGTCGTATGAATAAATATGGTTTTCCCTGTTCTAAACCGAGACAATCTCATACTCATGGGTGGAAAACAGGAGATATAGGCAAAGTAACTAAAAATGGGATTACTTATGTCGGGAGAATAGTTCCTCAGTCTAATACTCGACTAGAGATACGAATAGGGAAACAACGAATAGGGAGTAAAGTTGATCACTTTACTAAAATTCATAGTCAAGATGGTTATACATATAAATAAAATGACGAAGATTTTTAACCTACTGTTGATTGGGCATCTGTTCAAAGACCATAAAAACGAATCGCCCTTTATTTGTTGATGATAACACAATCTGAAAATGGTTCACCCCCTGAAAAAACCTTAGCAATTATTAAGAATGCACAGTTTTCATGAGTATAGCCTAGATTTTAGGTTAATAGTTAAACCGCATAATAGTATTATGCTTCTACAGTTTTAATGATAATAGATAAAAAGTAATAGGAGGTGAAATAATCGGCATGGTGGTTAGTCAAACTTTACCTAAATCGGAAAAACGATCTCTATTAAGAGGGATTAGGTGGGAAACATATCAGGCGTTAGCTTGGGATTTGGCAGAGAATTCGAGTAAAAAATTGACCTACAACCAAGGAATATTGGAAATTATGACTCCTTTACCAGAGCATGAATTAAATAAGCGTTTTTTGGGGCGGATGGTGGAAACCACAACAGAGGTTTTAGGGTTAGAGGTGTCTAGTTTGGGTTCGACTACATGGAGTAGGAAAGATTTACAGCGTGGCATTGAACCGGATGAGTGTTATTACATTACTAATGAGTCGGTTATTCGAGGGAAGCTAGATTTTGATCTAAATATTGATCCGGCTCCCGATTTAGCTATCGAGATTGATATTACTAGCAGTTCTTTAGACCGACTAAGTATTTATGCTTGTTTGGGAATTGGTGAAGTTTGGCGGTTTGATGGGGAGGAATTGTTTATTTATGTATTGCAGAATGATGCTTATGAGGTGCAGGAGCGTTCTGCTGTATTGTCAGTTTTGGCAAAGTCTGACATTTTAAGGTTTCTAAAAAGACGGGGAAAGATGGGGGAAAATGCTCTACTCCGTGAGTTTCGAGAATGGTTGCAAAGTCAATGGAATTAAGGACTTAGAACTCAGAACTCAGAACTCAGAACTAAAATCATAAACAGTTAATTGTTAATTGTTAATTGCCCTTTTCCTTTTAAAAAGGCATCTCATCACCATCATTAAAATCTTCAATTTTAGGACGATTAATAATTTTTGCACACTTAACAACAGGTTTAATTTCTGTCAAGACAATTTCCCCTTTAAAACTTTTAGCTAAATTTTCTGCTGCATTTTTGGTGACTTTATGGAAATGTGATTCGGGTTGAGATTCAGTGGTATTTGATTCAGCAGTGATTGCTGAGTTATCTTTTTTCCTAGGGGTAGAAGTAGAAGATTTAACTGTTTTTTGATCTTTGATTGGTGGTGGAGAGGAAATACTTTCTTGATGAGGTTGAGTAGGAACAGAATTAGGAGTAGAATTTGGTTTTTGATTAAATTTAGTATAATTATTTGTACTGGAAGTTTCAGGAGTTGAGGATGGTGATGGTGAATTGGCAGGGTTAACAGAAGAATCTACCTGGAAAAAAACTGTGACTGGTTGTTGTGCTATTTGACTAAAAGCTGATTCTATTTCTGCTTGAGAATTTTTTGCCGTTTCCCATAAACCTTGAGTCCTTACCACAACTTGAGCGGTTTTACCGTCAAACTCGATAATATGACAGTTTTGACGAAAAAAAGCTCTGATTAGGTTTTTTTCGCAATGTTTACAGACTAATTCTTTTAACTCCTCTAAGTTAGTAAAGTTAGTTGATACTGGAGGAGAAGATGGTTGAGTGGTGGGTGTTTTCGGTTTATCGATTGATTGTGATTCAGGAGGAGACGATGATAAGTTGGTATTAATATTAGTATTAGTTTTTTGCTTACTTACTGGCTGAGTAGATTGAGGTTGATTAGCCAAAGTTTTAATCGTTTGAGTAATAACCGTTGTTTGGTTAGCAGAGGGTAAGAGACTAACTAAGGTAATTTCTAACCATAGACGAGGTTGAGTGGTATTTTTAATCTGTACTTCGCTATCTTTAAGTTTTTTTTGTCCTTGTAAAATCACGTTTAATTGCCAATCGTTGGCCATTTTACACAATTCCTGCCAAGAAGATCCCGTAATTGCCACTAAATCTTGACGCTGGGGGGAAGTTTTTGCAATTAATAAATTAAGATAAAAATTAGCTAGGTTTTGTAAGACTATTAAAGGCTCTCTTCCCCTATCCAATAGTTTACGACATTGAGTAATTACTGTTTCGGCTGAATCTGTGGCGATCGCTTCTAATAAGTTTAATAAATCCTGTTCTGAGACTGCACCCACTAAATCCCAGACTCGCTCAGGATTAATTGTGCCAGATAATAAACTTAATTGGTCTAATAAACTTTGGGCATCTCTCATCCCTCCGTTGGATAATTGAGCAACAAGATATAAGGCTTCATCATCAATCTCGATGGTTTCTTGATCAGCAATATCACGTAAATGCTTAACTATTGCTTCTAAAGGAATACGACGGAAATCGAACCTTTGGCAACGAGAAATAATAGTTGGTAATACTCTTTGAGGATCGGTGGTTGCTAAGACAAAAATTACCCTTGGAGGTGGCTCTTCCAATGTCTTTAACAGGGCATTAAACGCCGCCGTACTCAACATATGGCATTCATCAATAACATAAACTTTGTAACGACATTTAACTGGGGCAAACTGAGCCCTTTCAATGATTTCCCGAATATTATCTACTCCTGTATTGCTAGCCGCATCAATTTCGATTACATCTAAAGCCGAACCATTGGTAATACTGCGGCAAACTTCGCATTTTCCGCAGGGTTGAGCGGTGGGGCGATCGCTAGTTAAGCAATTGAGAGATTTAGCCAGTATTCTTGCACTAGAGGTTTTGCCTGTGCCTCTTGGTCCAGAAAAAAGGTAGGCAGGAGCTATTCTATCAGATTGCAGAGCATTTGTTAAGGTTTGGGCGATCGCTTCTTGTCCTCTTAATTGAGCAAAAGTTTGAGGACGATATTTGTGATGCAGAGGTTCGTAAGCCATAAAACAATTAAAAATGGACAACTACAATTAAGGGTGAGTAAGGAAGGAAAAATCCGAGACTTTAATTAGTCTAACTTTTCTTTTATCAATTATCATTAGACAATAATTAGATAAAGAAAGTGTTTACTAAAATTAAGCAATGATTAACAAAATATGGCGATGGCTAAAAAACCTGTGGTTCGGTTTATTAGGATATGACAGAGGACGGAATACCCATGATTCATGGAACTGGGAAGAAGATTTGCCCGAAACACAAGGAGAATTAGAAACTCCTTACAACTCTAATTCTATCAAAGATCAAGATCTTGCCTTTTTGTTTAACCAACTATTAGAAGGAGTGGTTAACGGCTGGCAAGAAAATCGCATAGAACAGTTTTTTGAGAAATTAGAGCCAAGAATCAATATCGAAACATGGCTGGAATGGTTGCAAAAATATCGTAATCAGCTATTGTCTTCCTCAGCCCCTAATTATCAATTAGCCGCCCGCATGATTATTTTGGGGGAAATGACTGCTTCTTTACCTTTTGTTCGCCCTGTAGGTGATTTAGCTTATCAAATAGGGGAAGAGTTGCTCCATGATAGCCATGATAATTTATTGGTTGAGTCTTTACGTTCTCATTTACCCTCCACAAATAGACAGAATGAGTTAACTAGCACATTCTCCCCTCAACAAAGTATGCCTGATGAGCAAACTAAGACTCAAGTGGAAAATACCGTTTCTTTAGGGGAAATTTTACATTTATTGCAAAATGACCCTAATTTTGCCTCGGCTACAGCCGATCAATTAGGCTTAGAGACTACAGATCCCGGTATCATTATGGAGAAGTTAGTACAACAATCTGAAATTTCCCCTGAGCTCCATGAATTACTCCCAGAAACGAATATAGAGACAGAACCAGAAGAAGAGACAGAAATCGAGACAGAAATCGAAGAGGATACATTAATAGAGGAAGATCCTAATATGGGGTATCCTTCCAATTGGTTAGAAAATTGGTTTAATGCCGGTTTAGAAAAAGCTCAACTAGGAGATCTTGAAGGTGCGATCGCCTCTTGGGATAAAATTTTAGAGGTTGATCCGAATATTGGTCAAGCATGGCATAATCGAGGTAGTGCTTTAGCATATTTAGATCGATTAGAAGAAGCGATAGAAAGTTTTGATCACGCAATTACTATTAATGTTAATGATTTCCAATCATGGAATGATCGAGGTAATGCTCTTTATAATTTGAAGCGTTGGGAAGAAGCCATTATTAGTTGGGATAGGGTAATTGGTATTCAACCAAATTATTATCAGGCTTGGTATAACCGAGGATTAGCATTAGAAAAACTAGAATTGTGGCAAGAAGCTGGAGAAAGTTATCAACAAGCATTGAAGATTCAACCAGATTTTAGTCAAGCTCAAAATCACTACCGAAAACTAATAGATCATGAATTAGTTAAACTATAATCAGGAGTAATGGTTACTTAATTGGCAGTGAGAGACATTCATTCTCATTATTCACCCAAAATCACGGCTATTTTAGCCATAAGCCTTGATGGTAGTATTAGTTCTGCCGAAGATACCGCCGCCCGATTCAGTAGCAAAGCAGATTTATTTCATTTAGAACAACAAATTGCTCTTTGTGATGGGATCATTTTTGGAGCGAGTACTCTCCGTGCTTATGGTACAACTATTACCGTTAAAAATCCTCAATTATTAGAGCAAAGACAACAGAGAAAGCAGTCACCTCAACCTTTAAATATAGTTTGTTCATCATCGGGAAATTTAGATCCTAATTGTCCTTTTTTTTCTCAACCTGTTGCTCGTGCTTTATTAACTACCAATCATGGTTTGAGATTGTGGCAATCAATCAATGCTAATTTACCTGATCACCAATCGGGCTTTGACCATATTATTGTAAGTGAAAATGAAAATCAAGAAACCATTAACTGGCAAACGGCATTTTCTCAATTCCAACAGCTTAAATTACAAACTATTGCAGTCTTGGGCGGTGCCAAGTTATTTTCTTCTCTGTTAGCCAAAAATTTAATTGACGATTTATGGTTAACTGTTTGCCCTTTGATATTTGGTAATAGTCAAGCCACTAATTTAATTAATCAAAATCTGGCTTTTCCCCTTCAGTTAAAATTATTAAATCATAAAGTTATAGATTCAGAAATTTTTTTACATTATCAAGTTGATAAAATTGGGAAGCAGAAACAGAAATAAAGATTGTTAATTATTAATTGTTAATTATTAAATATCATCGGGAATAACCCATTTAGGCGGTTCTGTTAATTTTTTTAATCTGGCAATTTCTGCCATTTCTAACATTTTGTCCAAAGAAGTATCCTGAATAAAATTAGCAGCTTTTTTCGCATACTCTTTATTCGGACATTCATCCCCTAAAATACAACCATTAACACATTCTACTTGACAATTTACGGTTCTACTCATAAGCATTCTTCATTTGACAAATTAACATTTGCGTTTACCTGAGATCTTGCATGCCTTTCAAAAATACTCAAGAAAAATAGGGAATAGGCAATAGGGAATGGGCAATAGCGAGGATAAAAAACTATATATCTGTTTTTTTGAGATTTAAAACTATTAATGCTTCATTTTTATGCTTTTTTTTGCTTCTGCTTCCTGCTGAGTGCCTCCTGCCTTAACTTCACCCAGGTTTAATGGGGTAGGTACAAGATCTTAGTTTATTATATCACTGACAATTCTGAAAAAGTTCAGAAAGTTAGAACAAAGAGGAGCAAAAGGATGTACTGACATTAAAGTGCTTAACTTAGATGTAGAGAGAAGCCCCACGCAGTAAACACAATAAAAAATACTACGTATGGAGCGTGGTATGAATCTCGACCAATCAATATGACAAGATTCAATACATCAATTGGCTGGTGAGGGTAGGGGCTTAATACTATTAAGCCCGTACTGAGTAATGTAGGGGCTGAGTAATGTAGGGGCTTAATATTATTAAGCCCGTACTAAGTAATGAGTTAAGATTTTATCAGGATCTTAGACTTTAATTCTTAATTTTTGTGCATATTTCAACATTATTGTCTGAAATCAAAAAGGAATTTCATTAAAATTTTGAAGTGGTAAAATGCCGAATTACGAAGAAGGCAATAATTTCATTAAAATTTTAATTCAGCAATTCTGAACTAAATTAAAATGATTATCTAATGCCCATAAACTTATGAGTTTGCAAACTTAAACGCCATTCAGGATGATATTTAATATATTCAAAAATCAATGATTGACTAATAGGAGTATTCCATTCAGGTTGTAAATATTTTAACGCATGATTAGGAATTTTTTGTGCTTCTGTTTCTGCCCAAATAAAGTCTTTTTCTTCACTAATTACTACTTTTAATTCATTCACCCGCTCATAAATACTATCATGGGGTTTTTTATAGGGTTTAGGGGAAAATGTTACCCAATCAAATACACCAGAAAAAGGGTGAGAACCAGAAGTTTCTAGGTGAATTTTTTTGTTTGTTTGTTTCAATTCTTTGGTTAAATAATCAAGATTATGTAATAAAGGTTCTCCCCCTGTAATAATGAGATGATTAGTCTTAATTTTGTTGATTTCTGCTATTAAATTATTAACCGTGACTAAAGGATATTTTTTCATTGACCATGTTTCTTTTTGATCACACCAAGGGCAATAAACATCACAACCAGCTAAACGAATAAAAAAAGCATTAACCCCATTCCAATAGCCTTCTCCTTGTAAAGAATGGAAGGTTTCTACGATGGGATATTCATCTTGTTTATTATTAATTAGTGGCTCTTTTTTAGATTGAGTTAACATGGCTAAATTTGTCAAAATTGAAAATTAATCTAGTTTATATTTTATTGATAAATACGGGATAAAATATTATGATCAATGATTAAGTACTAATTGCCAATATACCAAAATAGTTGACTACTAATTCGGCTGAACTATTATTAATAATCTCATGTTTTTCTGTTGGTTCAACCGTAACAGTTACGCCTTTTTCTAACTTATACTCTTGCTCATTAACTTTAATTATACCTGAGCCAGATTCCACATAAAAAACCTCCCACATATCATCATGACTATGAGCAGGTGAAACTTGTCCGGGAGCAAAACTCGCTTGGGCAAAATTAGTTAATTGAGGAATTTTTCCCTTAGTAATAATTGACTTCTTTTTAATAGCCCGATTATGAGAAACTGATTTTTCTGGAAGTTTATTTAAAGAGATATATTCCATTTTTAGTTAACTGTAATTAAAGAGTTGAGTAACTAGCAAAAAGATTAGATTAGGTTAAACCTAGAAAAATTATAGCAGTCGCCATAACTGTTAGGACATCCTAAAACGCTCTTATTTATCTCACTGTAACTATTTTATTTTTGACTTTTGACACATTCGCTTTTCGAGCGTGCATGGTTTTGACTTTTGCTATATGTTAATTTTTGTACCAAAATTGGGCAATATGCTGGGAATAATGATTAAAATATAATTATAAGATAAAGGGCGAAAAGAGGGAAAGGAGATGTTAGTTATATTACAAAATGAACAACTATTATCTACCGAAAAAGTTTGTCAAGGTTGTTTGTTAGCAAATAAGAGTGGTACACCTCGTTGGAATCAAGGGAAACTGGGATGTGGTCACTGTTTGGGCAAATCGGCGAAAAATCAAGCAACTATTTATGAGTGTCAAATGGGCTTCCATCTTGCTAATATCGAATAGGTAAGCCCTTAATTAAAAATCTCAAAAAATCTCAAATAATATGAATTGGAATAGTTCAACAGATTGGAAGGATAAGTTATTTGGTTCTCTAGTTTATCTCCTTCCTCTATTTTATAGTCTCGAATTCGGCGTATTTTTATTCCGACAATTTCCCTTTTTACAAGTGATTACCATTCCGTTAATCCCTCTATTTTTCATTTACTCTATTCCTTTTGCTAGTTTAATTATTTTCTTTGTTTTATTTGCCGCAGTGGTAAGAAACTCTAACATCAGTCATTTCATCCGTTTTAATACTATGCAAGCAATTTTAATCGATATTTTACTTTTTTTGGTAAGAATAGTCGCTAATTTGTTTCTTGGTGGTATTGGTTTATCTTTACTAACTGAGACTTTGTATAATTCCATTTTTATTGGAACTCTCGCTGCTTGTATTTATGCAGTTTCTCAATGTGTTCAGGGCAAGTATGCAGATATTCCTGCTGTCTCCCAAGCCGCTTATTCTCAAGTCCCCTATTAATAAAATTATAGTTTTCTGCCCTCCTTTGCCCCTTGCTGAATGCTTTTCCTAATCATCGGGAATCGAATTGATTTGATTGCTTAAACTGCCAATACTTTCAATTTCTACCCTAACTTGATCTCCGATTTGTAGGGGGGCAACTCCTTCAGGAGTACCGGTTAAAATCACATCTCCAGGCAAAAGAGTCATAATTTGGGAAACATAAGCTACAATTTCTTCAGGATTAAAGATCATCTCCGATAGTAAAGCAGACTGTTTTGGTTTTTTTTCCTCATTAACAAAAGTTTGTAATTGAGCACCAGAGGTTAATTCTCGGACAATCCAAGGTCCTAGAGGGCAAAATGTATCAAAACCTTTCGCTCTTGTCCACTGCTGGTCTTTTTTCTGCAAATCTCTGGCTGTTACGTCGTTAGCGATCGTATAACCCCAGATTTTGCTTTTTGCTTCCTCTATAGTACAGTTTTTCGTGCGATCGCCGATAATTAAAGCCAATTCCCCCTCAAAATCAACTCGTTGGGATTGCTTCGGATAGTAAATAGTTTGCTCATGGGCGATAATCGCTGACGGAGGCTTGAGAAAAATGAAAGGCTCTTTTGGCACTTCCGACTCCATTTCGACGGCGTGGGCGGCATAATTTTTGCCCACAGCGACAATTTTAGAGGGGGCACAAGGTGCTAAGAGTTGATATTCTGATTCTGGTAAAACTTGCTCCGTAATATTACCTTCTAACCAAGGTGGGGCATCTAAAATTTGTACATTACGATTAAGTTGTAACTTACCGTAGTAAGTTTGTCCTGTCTTAGTTTTAATCCGAACATAACGCTGTGCCATAATAAAAAATAAATAAAGTCAAGTGGAAATAGTTTTCTCATTCTGTTATAAATATATAAGAACTATTATCCAAAAAGTATCAATTAATTTACTTTTTCAGATACTAACAGGTAATTGTTAACCTTGCTTCTTAATTTTAAAACTGAGAAGCCATTAAAGTCCACAAGGAGAAAATTGAACATGACGAAATCTAATACCTATGAAATGATGTTTATTTTGCGTCCTGACTTGAATCAGGAACAGATAAACAAACAAATGCACAAATATACTGACTTTTTAAAAGAACATGGCGCAGAAAGAGTCTCGATGGAAGTTTGGGGTAAACGTCGTCTCGCCTATCCTATTGAAAAATTTACTGATGGAATTTACATTCTTACCTACTATACTGGTGATGGAACTCAAGTTGCACCAATCGAAAGAGATATGCGTTTAGGTGAAGAAGTAATTCGTTATCTAACTATTAAACATAAGGGTACAATGGAGTTTGAAGAGAAAGAAATTCCTGATGTAGAGGCGATTCCTGTTTCTTCCCCTCAACCACAACCTATTTTGGCGGAGGATATTCCTAAAGAGGAAACAAAAGAAAATGTAACTGAAACTGAAACAGTGAAAAATGTTGCTGATTCTGCACCTGAAACTACCGAAGATAATGCTGATTCTGCACCTGAAATTACTGAGAAGAATCCAGAAGTTGACAATACTGATGATAATACTGAGAAAGAAGAACCCGTTGCGGTTGAAGCGTAGTAAATATTAATCATCAAAAAATTTGACTGAAGAGGAAATGTGGGCATTGCCCACCCTACAGTTTTGTGAATTTAGATCATTGTTAAAAAAAGGAATTGGTTGGCGTATTGGTTGGCGAGAAGATGCTGAGATTTATAAGGGCTTGATTGGCTCGGAAGATTGGGCGATCGAACTTACAGAGCAGGAAATGAAAGATTTTTGCCGTCTGTTGTTGCAATTAGATGAAAATATGCAACAGATGAAAGAATATCTGATGGAAGAAGAAAAAATTAGCTGTGAAGTCGAAAGTTCTTTAATTTGGTTGGGGGCAGAAGGTTATCCCGATAATTATTCCCTCAGAATTATTATTAATGAACATCGTGGTTTCGAGGGAAATTGGTCATCGTCGGCGGTACAAGAATTAATCGAAACCGCTAAATCTTTAAATTTTTCCTCAATTAAAGTTTGATTCTCAAAAAATAAGTTTTCCTTAATCTAAATTCTCTACTTACTACTTAGGTACCCTCCGTTTTATGAAATAGTGATTCTTCACGCCTACGGGCCTGTTCTTCAGCGAATAGGCGAAGATAATCCTCCACCTCCTCATGCTCCCTGAAGATCCTCACGCATTTGCAACGCAACGAAAACCATGGGATCTCGAACAGCATGAAGCGTTCAGTTCTGGGATTGGTCGTGTCAAACCAGATCCCGCGATGCTTGAACCATCCCTCCCAACCGTCCACGTCGCACATGCGCCAACCGATTACCTCAATCACTGGAACGTCTATCTCAATCAGGTAGATCAGCCGATTGGGAACTTTCATGTATCCCTCTGCTATACAGACCGCAGTTTCGGGATGATCGTGCAAGGATAACGAAGGGTCGTACGGGAAGGCACCGATATTACACATGCGCCTATGCAGAATCTTGCGGATGCCCTCCTTGTGGACAAAATTAGCGAGGGTTGTGGCATCAGTCTTTAGGTGACCGCTGGAAAAGATTGAGTCCTTGGAAAGGATGACCGCATATTCGTCGGCTGTCAAGGCCAGAGCGCGATAGGAGGTCAAACGCCCCAAATATCGGGCAAACTCCCAGAAAACTGAAGAGAGATCATTTGGAGGCTGGGCATAGTCCAACCAAGACAGAAAGACTTGCCAGCGTGTCGCAATCCCAGGCCAAGCCAGTAGCGGAAGAAAGGAGTCCCGTTTCCGCTCATGGAAGGCATAAAGCATATCTCGTGCTTCCTCTCCATAGTCAATGCGCAGCTGGTCCGTGTCATGCACTAGGGCACGTTGTTTCATCATCCAGCGAACTTCAAAGTCGTTGATCATAAAGCAAATAAAAGGCTTAACTTATAATTCCAAATTTTTTCATCTTCAGAGTTTAAAATCACAAATAGACGTTTATTTGATATTAGCCAAAGTTGGCAGTTGGCGAAATCTCATTCTGGTAAGCCTTGTGAGACTTAACGGTAAGGCATAGTTTTAAAGGAGACATGAATTTATTTTTAGTAAAATTTTCATCGTTAGAGTATAGCATAGTAGTTTATCAAGTTTGAATCTTTAAATTTTTCCGCAGTAAAGTGTGATTCCCAAAAAACGAGTTTATAATTGTAGATAGAATAAATTTATTAGTTAATTATGCGTTGGGAATTTGGCAGACGTAGCGATAACGTCGAAGATAGAAGAGGATCAACTGGTTCCAAAATAGCTATCGGAGGAGGTTTAGGGACGATCGTCCTAGCTTTAATTGCCTTAGCTTTAGGTGTAGATCCTTCGGTTGTATTGCAACAAAGTTTAAACAATGCCCCTAATAATTCATCTCCACAAATAAGTAACCCTCAAGAAGAGCAGTTAGCGGAATTTACCTCTGTAGTTTTAGCTGACACGGAGGATACATGGAATGATTTATTTCGGCAAATGGGCGGAAAATACCAAGAACCAAAATTAGTCCTGTTTAGTGGTGCAGTAGAATCTGCTTGTGGTTATGCTCAAGCCGCAGTAGGACCATTTTACTGTCCTGCGGATCAAAAAGTCTATTTAGATTTAAGTTTTTATCAAGATTTGAAGCAAAGACATAATGCCCCCGGTGATTTTGCTCAGGCCTATGTTGTAGCTCACGAAGTTGGTCATCATGTACAAAATTTATTAGGTGTATCTTCTCAAGTCCAAAAATTAAAACAGCAAGTTAGTGAAACCGAAGCAAATCAACTCTCGGTCATGTTAGAATTACAAGCGGACTGTTTTGCAGGTGTTTGGGCACATCACGCTCAAGAAACAAGACAAATTTTAGAAGAGGGCGATGTGGAAGAAGCCTTAAATGCCGCTAGTCAAATTGGAGACGATCGCCTTCAAAGACAAGCAAGGGGCTACGTTGTACCGGATTCTTTTACTCATGGTAGCTCAAAACAGAGAATGCGTTGGTTTGCTAAAGGAATAGAAACAGGTGATTTAAACCAGTGTGATACTTTTTCGGCATCTAACCTTTAAAAAGGTGGGCGATAAATCCCTCTTATTCATTTCTCTGATGAATGATATGATAACTAGAGCAAAAATAATTAGTTAGTCAATTAGTATTACTGATTTAAGATCAAAATGGGAAAGATTTGGGAATTAGATTTTTATTCACGTCCGCTTATCGATGAAAATAACAAGAAGAAATGGGAAATATTAATCTGTGAAAGCCCTACCAGCATTAATTCTGATCTTAATTCTTTATTTCGTTATTCCCAATTTTGCTCCAATAGTGAGGTAAATTCTCTCACTTTAGGTAAGGCGATCGCCACAGCCATTGACTCCGCAGGAGAAACTCCCAGTAAAATCCGTTTTTTCCGTCGTCAGATGAATAATATGATTATCAAAGGCTGTGAAGATATTGGTATTCCGGCTTTTCCCTCTCGTCATACCTACGCCCTTAACCAGTGGTTAACCGAGAGAATGACAAACTTTTATCCTCAACAACCGGGGTTTGATGAAAAGGCGATGCAGTCCTTATCAGTGCAATATCCTGTTAGTAATCCAGTGAGTTTACCGGATGCAGTGAAAGGAGATAAAAAAGACAAATGGGCATTGGTTAGTTTAGAAGCCTCTGCCTTTGCGGAAATGTCAGAATGGGATATTAGTTTCGGGGAGGCTTTCCCTTTGTCAATGGCGAATATTAAAGAGGAAATAAAAATTCCGGGGTTAATCATTTTTTCCCAACGGGCTTTACCTTTAGCTGCATGGATGTCAGGGTTAGAATTAGGTTATCTACGGTTAGAAAAGAGTAGTTTTCCTAGTATTTGCTTAGAAACAGGAGTAAGCGACAGTTGGATTTTGGCTAATCTTACGGATAAGGAAACTTTAGCTGAAGGAGAAGGATTTAACACGGCTAAACAACAAGCCAATGGGGTACATTTTTTAGCGGTGCAATCTTCCCCTGAATCTGAGTCTTTTGCCGCATTTTGGCTATTAAAAGAAACTAGCGTTTAGTTTAATTTAACTCTAAGAATGGACTTTACCGTCAGGCATCGTTGCACCAGTTAAAATTGCCTCTGATAAATTTACTCCCGATAAATCTGCATTGCGTAAATTAGCACCTGTTAAGTTAGTATTTTTCAGAATTGCACCATCAAGACGGCAACCCCACAAATAAGCTCCATGTAAATTTGCATCGGTTAAATCTGCCCCCTGTAAATTAGCAAAATTAAGATTAGTAAAACTCAAATCTGCTTTGCGTAAATCAGTCTCACTTAAATTACTTTTCATTAAATTTGCCTGCACAAACTGAGCACCTTTTAATTGCCCTTGAGATAAATCAACATTTTTCAAATTGGCTTTATCTAAAACACTGCGACGCATAAAAGCACCATTTAAACTACTACCAGTAAAATTAGTACCATATAACTTTGCTCCACTAATTTTAGCGGTGGTTAAATCCATGCCACTAAAATTAATACCATGTAAATCTAAGCCGTTTAAAAAAGCACCTTTTAATTTAATTCCGTATAGTTTCGCTCCCTGTAAATTAGCTCCACTTAACCTCGCCCTATTCAAGTTACACCAATTCAAATTAGCACCCTGTAAATTAGCCCCCCGTAAATTAATTCCGTTTAAATTAGCACCACAGAGATTAACACCAGGTAAATTTGCCATGTAGAGACTAACCCATGTTAGTATAGCACCGCTCAAAGTCGATCCTTGTAAATCAACCTTGTGTAATTGTGCTCCTTGTAAATCAGCTTTCGTTAAATCGGCTTCAATTAACAAGCCCTCTTTTAATTTAGCAAAACTCAAATTTGCACCATACAGGAAAGCCCCCCTTAAATCGGATTCTAGCAGAAAACAACGTTGCAAATCAGACCATGCTAAATGTGCCTCAGTTAATTTAGAACGAGATAAATTAGCATAACTAAGATTCATCCCACTGAGATTACTTTTACTTAAGTTTATTTCTTGGAAATCTCGATCCCCTTGGTTATAACGTTTGAGAATGTCGCTTATGTTCATTTTCCTACTCTCCCAAATTATCCGATCAATCAGCTAATCAACAATTATTTTTGGTGCAAATCATTAATAGTTATTGTAAATTAGCTTAACTACTGCATTATCTATTATATTCTTAAGTAAATCCTCGAAGAGTTAATATAAAGGAATTAAGAATAAACTTATTTTAACTTTATTTTTCTTGACAAAAATTCATAATTTTAAGTTAAATTTTGTTAAGCTCATTTAAAGTTTTCCAGCCCGGCAACCATAAATTGAGATCTTTCAATTGTTGTGCATTAATCCAAAAACGCACTGAATCATCACAAGAGGCCATCAACTCGGCAAATACCCACTGCCCCTGATTTTTGCGGTTGATTACTTGAAAGTGTCTCCATCCCCATGTTGTTTGTGTTGCAGTCCATTTTGAACCAAGAAGATGAGGGAATTTTTGTTTTTTAGCCATTTTTTGCATAATGAAGTTATGATAATGAAGTTATGATATTAATCAAGCCTAGTGGTGGAATGCAGAATATGATATGCAGAATGGGTGAAGGAAAAAAACCTTATTTTTCAGGACTTATACAAGTTTTAAACCCCCGTTTTAAACTGAGATCTTGCACGCCTAACATAAATACTTGATAAAAGGTGTTAGGTATTAGTGGTTAGGTGTTAGGTTAAAGATTTTTTGGCTGTTTTTGAGGTTAAAAAGATAATATAACCTAATTTTCTCCTAATCACTTAAGATTAGTTGTTTTT